>ERZ651768.2099-NODE-2099-length-14153-cov-21.995098_pt1 | contig 14153 bp, 10 predicted proteins | sample MGYA00514754_ERZ651768 | MGnify/ENA metagenome assembly ERZ651768 | reverse complement strand
CTCTGGCATGTTCCGGGAGGATATGCCATGCGTGAGGCATTGGGCGGTGCGCTGGCCATCGTGCCTTCTGCCAAGAAAGTCGGCGGCATCGGCTGTCGGATGGATATTCCCATCACACACATCAATGCCTCTTATGTGCGCAGTCATTTTGATGCTATGGAAGTTTATGTGCAAGACGCACCCAGAGCAAATGAAATTGTTTATGGACTAGTCATGACAACCGGGGGGCGTACTCATGCACGAGTTGGTGGACTTGAGGCAAACCAGATTTCTGTCAATGACGGCCAGCGTTGAGAGTGTTTAGAATTATCAGATAAATAAGACTATCATACCGGCAATTATAAGTGATATTCTCAAAACTACTAAGCGGTCAGCAATGATGCCGTAGGAAATGGCAGAAAGACTGATTCCTATTTTTAAAAACATTAAAATTGCATCAACAGGTTTTGTTGATAATTCTATTAAATCCTGATTTGCAACCATTCCCAGTGGCACAATATAGAGTCCTAATCCCAGGGCCATGGATTTTCCAGCAACTTTCAGCCAATTCTTTTCTTCCACCATACCTGCTGCAATGAAAACGGTACCGCAGACTGGAGGTGTTATTGTGGAAAGAAGTGCATACCAGAAAACGAAAAGGTGAGTGATTAGCAGTGACAGTCCAAGAGTCTGTAGTGCCGGACCTGCTACAGAAACACAAATTACATAAGCTGCTGTAGTTGGAACTTCCATGCCCAATAACAAACAGGCAAGCGCTGTCAACAAGAGGGCCGGCCAAAGCATTCCTCCTGATGCGGAAATGACGAATGACGATATTTTAACACCGAGTCCAGTCTGACCAAGAACACCAATGATTATTCCGGCACAAATGATGATTGCCGCAATCATGGAAATCTGTTTGCCTGCAGTGACACATACCATCTGAATCCTCTGAAAAGCCCGCTTAATTGAGATTTCCATATTTGCATTCAGCAGCAACAGTAAGAACGCAGCCAGAATAGCTACGCAGGCAGCAAACTGCGGCGTGTATCTGCCAAAAAACATTCTCTCAAGAAGAACACTGAATGGTACAAGAAAAAACAAGGCAGTAATCCAGACGGTCCTGGTGGAAGGTCTGTCTGCTTCATCAATTCCTTTCAGGTCCATCCTGCTTGCAAAAGCATTGATTCCAATCCAGACCGTGAGAAAAAATAGGATTGCCGGAAGCAGTGCAGCACTCATAATTTCTGTATATGGAATGCCAGTCAATTCAACCATGACAAAAGCACCTGCACCCATCAGCGGCGGCATGATTTGTCCTCCTGAAGAGGCAACGGCTTCTACTGCTGCAGCAAAATCACGGGGGTAACCCTGCCGGATCATTGCCGGTAAAGTGAAAGAGCCAGTCGAGGCAACATTTGCTGAAGCAGATCCGGAAATGGAACCAAACAATGCAGATGAAAGTACAGAGACCTTGGCAAGACCAGCCTTGAGTCGACCAGCTGCTGCCATAGCCAGATTCATAAATCCCTGTCCGGCTTCTCCGGCATTTAGCACTGCTCCAAAAATAACAAAAATTGCAACAACATTGACTGAAACACCGGTTAACTTACCCCAGATGCCGCCTTCAGCAATGGTCATGGTACCGAGAAAACTATTCAGGGGAAGTCCCGGATGGCCGAATTCACCGGGGAGATACTGGCCGTACAAACCATAGCAGAGAGCTATGAGAGCGACAACCGGAAGGGGCCAGCCAATGGAACGACGGGCCATTTCCAATACAATTATCAGGAGAAGAATTGCAATTCCACCTTGCCACAGACTTGAAATGTAACCGTATTGCTCAGCTAAAAGCTCTTGATTGAGGATGATGTATCCGCAGGCAAGAACACCAAGTCCTGTCAGCAGGGTGCCAATCCGGAATGAATTTCCACTTCGCCCGTACATAAGGCACCATGGAAGAGCAAGTGCCATGTGCAGGGGACGGCTTACCAAATTGGGAATCAAGCCTGAGAATATCAACCAAATGTGAAAAGCAATACTGAAACCACCCAGAATCGTCCAAAAAAACTGCAGATTAATTTGCACGAGATGGTTCCATTCCTTTTAATTATTGCTTAGCGGTTTGCAGCTGGTACGTTTATTCCTGCTTCATGGTAATAACGCAGCGCCCCAGCATGAATTTTTCCATAGATGTTTGTTAACATTTTACCCGATACACCATTCCACCAGGGGAATGCCTTGCCCATGCTGGCAATTTGATTCCAATAAGTTTTGGTGAGCTGATAAGCAGTTTCATTATTCATATTACTAATAGTGTAGGCAATCACCGGCAAGGATGTTGTGACAGTATCAGTGTCAATTCCAGGATAAGTTCCTGCTGGGATAATGAGACGAGTACGCTTACTCTTTTTAACCTGTGCATCGGATAGAGAAATCAAAGTAACTCCAACACCAGCCGCAGCTTCAATCACATTTGGAGCCGGATAAGATCCTGCTGTGACAAATCCGTCAATCTGTCTGTTTTTGATTGCAGGTACCGCGTTGTTGAGCTCAACATTGGCCAGCTTGACCTTGCCTTCCAGGCCGAAGAGTTTCAAATATTTTGCTCCTTCCTTTGCGCCAAAAGAACCTTTACCCAGCAGAATTGTCTTACCTTCAAGATCAGAAAATTTTGAAACACCACTGTCTGCACTCATCACGAAATGCATCGTCAGGGATGGAATAGGAAACAATGCACGTATGTTGTTGAATTTTGGATTTGATTTTCCTTTGAACATTGCTTTGCCGGCTTGTGCAAGTTTTACCAGCACTGGTGGAGTTGTAAAAACATAGTTGTTAGTACGAACTGCGGCTTCCATCACGTTTTGTACAGAGCCCTGACTTTCTTCAACAGTCACGATGATATTTCCACCGGAACCTGCTTTCATATTTTCGGCAATTTGGACTGCCATCTGGTAGTAAGAAGATGTTGATTTGGCAGATTTGTAAGTCACCCTTGTTTCTGCACTTGCTGTGATACTGCCGGTAAGGGCTAGACCAGCAAGTAAGATTATTCCTGAACTAATAGATTTAAACATTTACTCTCCTCTTTAGGATTAAATTAAAAACGACAAGACCGGCTGGAATTGTCAAAACGGTTTACAAAAACCAGTTAAACACCGTATAGATGTTAGCGGGGAACTAAGCTCAAGTCAAGAAAAAGCTGAAAATAGGGACTGAGTTTCAATTTATATATTGTAGTTTAGGTTTTGCGAAAAAACGGGGAGTCTCCTCGGTTAGTCGCAAGGAGTCTGATTCCATCCCCGAGTTGGTGAGCTAGAAGCCGATCAGATTTCAGTCAATGATGGTCTGAGGTGAGGGTACTATGATTTAGTCAGTTATAAATATAAATTTCACTGTCTATAATCTCTGGAACTCTTAACCTTGATTGATAAATAAAATCTAAACACAATTATTGACAATAATTATGAATAAAGCTAAGATAAAATCCCCTTCATGTATTTGTTAATTGTTAAGTTGAAACGGTTTAAATTAGGTGGACAATTCTAGTGAAATCTGAAGAATCGTTTTATTAATTAACAGTTTGAAAACTCAACTAAATTTAAACTATAAGTGATATAATTAATTTCCTCTAAGGTCCTAGAAACTCAATAAAAATGAAACGTCTGGTTATCGGTGTTACAGGAGCAAGCGGTGTGATTTATGCGATTCGCTTGCTGGAAGTATTGCAGGGAGTTGCGGATGTAGAGACACATTTAGTTCTCAGCTTTGCTGCACGCCAAACAATTAAGTATGAGACCAGATATACAGTGGATGAAGTGACCCAGTTGGCTGATGTACGACATCCTCTCAAGAATATTGCAGCCTCTATTTCGTCTGGATCATTCAAAACTATGGGAATGGTTGTTGTGCCTTGTTCAATGAAAACCCTTTCTGGAATTACTCATTCCTATAGTGATAACCTGTTGCTTCGCGCCGCAGATGTCACGTTGAAGGATCGCCGTCCGTTGGTTTTACTTCCTCGTGAAACACCACTGCATATAGGGCACCTGCGTATGATGGTACAAGCTACTGAGATGGGAGCCATCATCCTTCCCCCAATGCCTGCGTTTTATCACCGACCACAAAGCATAAATGAACTAGTCGACCAGACCGTAAATCGAGTTCTGGATGTGCTTGACATTGAACTGAAAGAAGAGTTGTTTGAGCGCTGGAAGGGCAAATCTATGAATGGTGAGATAGACCTTTGATTAAAAGACAATCCAATGATGATGGATCAGAAGCAAAGAAAAGAGCACTGGAATATTTGTGTACTCAACATGTTTTGACTCTTGCGACTCATGGAAAAGGAGGTGTTTGGTCTGCAGCTTTGTATTATGTAAACGTAGATTTTAAACTTATCTTTCTTTCTGCTCCCTCTACTCGACATGTTAAGAATTTGGTTGGAAACTCCCATGTTGCAGTTTCAATAAATGAAAATAATATTGAATGGACTACTATCAGGGGGCTACAGTTTGAAGCTGAGGTAGAACAAATCACAGATCCAAGTGAAATCGCAGAGGTACAAGTCTGCTATGCAAACAGATTTCCTGTGATTGGTTCTCAGGCACCAGCTGAAATCACAAAAGCACTTTCGCGTGTCAACTGGTATGTCTGCAATCCTACTCTCATGTATTTTATTGACAATTCCCTCGGACTGGGTCATCGTGACCTGATCATTTTGGATTGAGAGAAAGATCCAACATGATATTATTTATAATTATTCTACATTCATTTTAGAAAGGGATTCTGTTTATGGCTGATGCAAATGGTTTAAACAAAAAAGACTTTTTTAGTTTGAGATCCACTCTTGAATGGTTAAAAAACGAGAATTTGTTGATTGAGACAGATAAAGAAGTGGATCCAGATTTAGAAATAACAGGTCTTCAAAAACATATGGATGGTGGTCCGCCAATCTTATTTAACCATGTTAAAGGCAAGCCTCATGCTCGTGCCGTCACCAATTTATTTTCAAGCATGAAAATAATTGACAAGATGTTTGGTTTTGAAAATGCTAAAGACAGGACAGAAAAGCTAGCGAAAGCTTTAAACAAACCCATAAAACAGGTTGAAATTTCAAGTGCTGAAGCACCTTGCCAAGAACATGTCATCACAGAGGATCTGGACGTCAACAAATGGATTACAGCCATCCGTCACACAGACCTTGAACCCGAATTAACCATTGGTTCCGGGATACGGTGCGTTGTCGGAGATTACTTTGAAGGAGGAAGCGACTTAGGATACAACAGAATGAATTTTAGATGGGGATCTGTTGGAACTTTTCAAATTTCACCCGGCTCTCATATGTGGCAAGTCATCACTAAACATTATCATGATGAAGAACCAATTCCGATAACGATGTGCTTCGGTGTGCCTCCAGCATGTACTATGTTGGCGGGTGCGGGTTTTGACTATGTGATTTTGCCAACTGGTTGTGATGAAATAGGAGTTGCAGGAGCAGTTCAAGGTGAAGCAATCAGGATTGTAAAAGCAAAAACAGTAGAAGCGTGGGCACTTGCTGATTCAGAATATGTCCTTGAAGGTTATATCCATCCACGTGACAAAAGATATGAAACAGCTGAAGCAGAAGAACTTCAAGTACAAGGTAAAACATTCTTTCACCCCGAATGGGCCGGTTACATGGGCAAAGCTTATAAGGCGCCTACTTTTCACGTAACAGCAATTACTATGCGGGAACTCAGTTCCCGACCTATAATTTTTCCACTTGGGGTTCATACATCAGATGATAATAATATTGATACTACAATTCGTGAAGCTGCTATTTATGAGTTATGTAACAGGTTACAGCCTGGTATCATTCAAGATGTAAACATACCTTATAGTATGACTGATTGGGGAGGCTGTATTATTCAGGTTAAAAAACGTAATCAGATTGAAGAGGGTTGGCAACGGAATTTTTTGTCTGCCATTTTATCCTGTTCACAGGGTATGCGCTTAGCTATTGCAGTTAGTGAAGATGTGGATATTTATTCAATGGATGATATTATGTGGTGTCTCACAACACGAGTTAATCCCAAGACAGATATTCTCAACCCATTACCTGGTGGTCGTGGCCAGACTTTTATGCCTGCAGAGCGTATGACTGCTGGAGAAAAAACTTGGACTGCATCTAACACTTTGTTTGAAGGAGGCATGGGCATAGATGCCACCGTACCTTATGGTTACGAACAGGATTTTCACCGCCCAGTTTATCCAGTGGATAAAGTCTCTCCGGAGGATTTCTTTACAAATGAACAAATTAAGAAAGCAAAAAGCTTTATGGAAGGTTGGGTCCTGTCATTAGCAAAAACCGGCCGCTAGTCGTTCATGAGGTGAAGTTTTTTATTAAAATTCAACTCAGCAGCAATGAAAATAAACTTAAATGTAACAAACAATATCTTATTTTGGCTAAAGCATTATCAAGAAATTGTACCTGAAAAAACCTTCATTTTCAGTATTGATCAGAATATAAATGTTTCATATAAAGCGGCCTTTCAAACCTGTTGTAGAATTGGAAACTTCTTAAAAGTAAGAAAGATAAAAGCCAACGATCGAATAGCTCTGCTCTCTAACAATTCCATTGAACATTTACTTACATATTTTGGTGTAATGTCCTACGGAGCCACGATATGTACGATTAACGTTGAGATGAACCAAAACAATCTCAACTATATTTTAAATAGAATAGCCCCAAAGTTAGTACTTTACGATAATATTACCCTCCTTCCCGATTCACTTTCAGAATATGATAGTTTGCCTCTGGGTTCCTGGACTAATAGCATTTCAGGCAGTTTTTTTGAAAAACTAGATAAAGTTTCAAACAATGATTTTGGATTGCCTGTTAACGAACCGGATGATACTGCCTCTATTTTTTTTACTTCTGGAACAGATGCAAAGCCCAAAGGGGTTTTAATTTCCTTTCTAAATTTGACCAAAAACACCATTGCTATTACTGAGAGATTTGGAATCAATGAGAAAGACAGAATTCTTGAATTCCGCTCTTTTAACTGGATGTCGGCACAAGTGTTGAGCGGTTTGGGTTCTTTGTGTAATGGCTCAACACTCTTTTTTGCATTAAAGTTTTCAGTTACTAAATATTTTACATGGATCAGAGCATTTAAGGCTACAATTGCAACAGGGAATCCTACAAGTATTAATATGCTGATTAACCGTCCGTTATCACTTAAACGGAATGAAATTTCACATCTCCGTTTTTTTACTTCAAGTTCTTCACCCTTGTTTATAAAAGATTGGAAAAAATTTGAGACCTTGTATGATATACCCATTTTACAAGGCTATGGGGCTAGCGAATGTGGATGGATAGCTGGTAGTAATGAAAATAGTCGACGATTGGGTTCTGTTGGAGTACCACTTCAGTACCAAAATGTTAAAATTGTAGATCGATCTGGTAAAAGGTTGCCAGCTAATGTTCAAGGTATGGTTGTAATTAGGTCTAACATAAGTAATATACAAAATCGCTATCTTGGTGATGATGTAGAGATAAAAACAGATTCAGAAGGGCGCATCGTCACAGGAGATATTGGATTCATTGATGAAGAAGGCTTCTTATTCATCACTGGTAGAGAAAAGGATCTGATCATCATTGGCGGAATCAATATTTCACCAATCGAGATAGAAAATGTATTAATGGAATTGACTGAAATAGCAGCAGCAGCAGTCTTCGGTATTAGTGAACGAATTTTTGGTGAAAAAATTGTTGCTTTTGTTGTTCCTGATCATAATGTTGATCTAGATATGGAGAAGATTTATGACCATTGCCAACGAAGACTTACAAAGATTAAGGTCCCAAAAAAAATAGACATTATCAACAGTCTACCAAAAACTGAAAGAGGTAAGTTGGATAAAAAAATAATGAACAAGATTTGGTTAGATATGAATGGTTAATGGTTTAATTTGGTAAATCAAAGTAGGTTTGGATAAAATGCGTTTCATCTAATCAAACCTTAAAATTAGTATTTTTTATGTTGAAAAACCTACATAAATACTCTTATATTTTTCTTACCAGATTATTGAGAGAGAATCAAGATGAAATTACGGGTTAAGTTATTAGTGAGATGTCAGTTTGCTGATCAAAATTTCTGGTGAATTAACCACATGAAACAAATCAATATTTTCTTGAGGGATAAAGCGTTCACTGATGGCCTTATCTATTAGATTTACAAAGGGTTCAAAAAAATTATTGGTATTGACTAAAAAAATTGGGTGGGGATGCAATCCCAAGCGTTTCCACATCATTGCTTCCATTAATTCTTCAAAAGTACCTAATCCACCTGGCAAAGATATTACACCATCAACACCCTCAATCATCTTGCTCTTCCGCTCATGAAAATCTTTTACCTCAATTAATTCATCAAGTCCAGTATGTGCTCTTTCAACTGTATTCAGGAAACCAGGTAATATACCAGTTATTTTGCCACCCATATTGATTGCGCCATCTGCTAAAGCACCCATTGAGCCGACAGAACAGCCACCATACACAATTGATATTTTATTTTGTGCCAGCAAACTTCCCACTTCATAAGCAACATCTCTGTATATCTGGTTACACTGCATACTGGCTGCACAATAAACACAGACTTTGCGGATAGTTGCTGAAGAGGAATCGATCATGGCAATTCAAAGAGTGATTACAAATATTCTTGCAGAAAATGAATTACAGTAAATACGAAGACAATGTGCTTGATGAAATTAAAAATAATGTGATCTTAATTTTGTATTTCATCAAGACCAATATCTACACACGGAGAAGACTGTGTGATTCTACCAACTGAAATAAAATCGACACCAGTCAGTGCAATGTCAGCAATCGTATTGAGTGAAACACCACCAGATGCTTCTAGTGGAATTTTATGATTCACTATTTTAACCGCTTCTTTCAAAGTAGATAAATCCATATTGTCTAAAAGTAGCATATCAGCTCCAGCGTCCAGAGCTTCTTCAACCTGTTCCAGTCGATCACATTCAACTTCAATTTTTACTAAAACGGGTACTTTTTCTTTAGCTTTCTTGACCGCCTCTTTAAGACCGCCACAGACAGCAATATGGTTGTCTTTGACCATGACACCATTATCAAGTCCAAGTCTATGATTTCGTCCGCCGCCACAAAAAACAGCGTGTTTTTCCAAAATCCTTAGACCAGGTGTTGTTTTTCTTGTGTCCAAAAGTTCTGCATTTGTTCCTTTAATGAGTTCCACATATTTTGCAGTTTGATTTGCAATCCCGGACATGTGCTGTAATAGGTTGAGAGCGGTTCTTTCTGCTGTCAAAATGTTGCGCGCAGGGCCTGCAATGGTAGCAATAATAGATCCGGCGGTGAGGCTATCTGAATCCTTAGAAAATAATTCTATTTTGCAATTTGGCTCACATTTCTTGAAGATGTGAACTGCAGTATCAATACCTGACAAAATTAAATCTTCACGTGCATTGATAGAAAAATTTCCTGTTGTACTTTTATCTATCAAAATAGCAGAAGTTAAATCATAGTGACCTAAATCCTCTTTGATGAATAGATTTAATTGATCCTTTATAAATTCTATATTATACATGGGCAATATTTTGGTTCAGGTTGAAATTTTCAAAGATTTGTTCTTGTGATTTAAATAATACATGAGTGATAAACCTAGCAATAGTCCAACTAAATTAATCCATCCAAAGGCAAAAAAAGTACAGAAACCAGCAACAAAAAATGATAATCTTGGAAAAAATGGTAACTGATGGAACAGATATCCTTCTGAACCAATGGCAATAAAGACTACACCACATGTAACACTAACGATTACTAGAGCGATGTCTGAATAAGAACCAAGCAGGAGAAGTTCCTCATTATAAACGAAACTGAATGGAATAAAAAAAGCTACAATTGAAAAAGCAACCGCGTTCACTGCTATGGAAAGTGGATTAGCATCTGCGATGGCAGATGCAGCATAGGCTGCTACTGCAACTGGTGGTGTCATTGCTGACATTACTGCATAATAAAGTAAAAATAAATGTGCAGATAGCATGGAAACTCCAAGGTCGTAAACAAAAACGGGACCAATCAAAACAGCAGCTAAAATATATGCACTCGGAGTGGGCATGCCTAAACCCAAGATGATGGTTAGAATTGCTCCACAGATCAAAGCGGGGAAAACATTGTTTTCAGAAAACAGGAAGACAAAATATGAAAATTTTGTAGCTAATCCGGTCATTGTTATTCCTCCGATAACGAGACCTGCAGCGGCACATGCACCTGTAACACTGACCATCCTTGTTGTCGTGTTAGCAAGGCATTCATAAAAACTCTTTAAACCGATGCGTGTATGTTTTTTGAATTGACAAACAATCAATAGAACTGTGGTTCCAAACACAGCAACGTACGTGGGAGAATAGCCCTTGACCAACGCATAGATCATAGAAATTAATGGGACTAAAAATACCCAACCTAAAGAAAGCGTTTCTTTCAAAGTGGGTAAGGAGTCCGTCTGCATTGGTTCTAGACCAAGTTTGAGTGAACGTAAATGGACTTGTAAGTATACGCCGAGGTAATAGAGGAGTGCAGGGATGAGAGCTGCTATGATAATCTGAGTATACGTAATGCCCGTAAATTCGGCCATTATGAACGCAGCAGATCCCATAATGGGCGGTAGTAGACTTCCGCCAGTGGATGCGGCTACCTCAACAGCGCCCGCCAGGGTTCCTGAGTACCCCAAGCGTTTCATCATAGGAATAGTGATGGATCCTGTAGTTACTACGTCAGAGGTGGGGCTGCCAGAAACAGTTCCAAACAGTGCTGATGAAAAGACCGCTACTTTTGCTGGACCACCTGGAGTTTTCCCTGATATCAATGCTGCAATATTGAAAAAAAAGTCTCCCCCTTTTGCCTTCTCGAGAAAAGTCCCAAACATCACAAAAACAAAAGCATACGTTGCTGCTACTCTAATGGGGACTCCAAAAAGTCCATCTGATGTAAAAACACTAATATCCAGGAAATGATCGGTCGTGATTTCACCATGTCTTAAAGTACCCTCAAAAACATCCCCGAACAGATTATAGAAAATGAAAATCACTACTATGATCAATAGCCCGGAACCAACAGTACGTCTTGTCGCCTCAAATGTTAACAAAATAATGAGAGCTGAAAACAATCTCTGCGTAGACGTAAGTTCGCTAAACAAACTTATTCTTGTGGATATTTCAGGGATGCTACTGATAAAGTATATTCCAACACAAAGACTGCTGGCCGCCAGAAAATAATCTATAGCGCTTGGCTTTGTTTCTGATGATTTAGAAGAACTGCCCGTCAACAAAAACACCAACACCAGCATTAAAGACAGAAATATAATTGAAAGAGCGAGAACATCAATTGATGAGAGTGTTGCTTGGTATGTTGTCCAAATTGCAACCACAGCAGCATAAGCGGTTGTTAGATGTCCTATTTTTCCTTCGAGTTTTCTCCTGACCCCTGTAGAAAAAGAAAAATATCCTAATATGCTGATTATTTGTCTTAAAGTTAGTCTTTGCATTATTTGTTATAATAACCTAAGAAATAATCGATAAAATGATATCCTGGAAAAATTGAATTGATTTGAGTCATATTATTAGAGGAATCTTTACCCATATGAAAACACCCCACTCATTCAAGTTGTGTTTGAGTAGGGTGTCGAGGTTTCCAGCTTCCTTATTCAAAGAAATCAAATTAAACAGTGAAAATTGCTATACTATTTTAATCCTTTTTCTTTGTAAGCTTTCATTGCACCAGCATGGTAAGGCAATTCATTTACTGAAGCCATCAGTTTTGTAGTAAAACCTTTCATTGCCTTATGAACTCCTCTCATTTTATCAGAATGATCCAACATTGCCTTTGTTAACTGGTAGGCCAATTTAGGACTCATGTCTTTATCCGCAATAAGAACAGCTCTAGACGAAAAAGTATTGATATCTCTGTTTAACCAAGGATATGCATCCGCTTTGATGGTCCACGGTTTCTGTCCATATTCTCTGGAAATATCGCTGATGACACTTGAAGGAACATTAAGGAGGGTAATGGGAACTGCTTTGGCGATAGCCCTGATGGAACGGTGATTAACGAAGATAGAATTTGAAAGCATATCTGCCCTCCGGTTACTCATGATCTTCGCAGCATTTTTAGAGGCTTGAAATTCAACCTTTCCGCCCCATGACTCAATATCTTTAATACTAACACCAAGACTCTTAAGTGCCGCTTCACCTAATTGAGATGGAAGGATGCCCCTTCTATTGAGAAGAAGTCGGACAGGTGGCTTTTTCTTTGCTAGATCTTCCAGACTGCGAAGCCCATATTTTTCAGCAAATTCTTGTGTGACCAGCCATTGCATTGGTGCCCAATCATAAAGAACTGAAAGGACTCTAAAATTATTTACCGGTGATGTGAAAGGCGCCAAACCTTTACTAGCAATCACTCCTTCACCTAAATGGATGATAGCCAGTTCACACTTCTGTGCCTTTATCTGTTTGATATTCGCATAACCTCCACTCGAAGTTTGATACGTAACTGTAGAGCCGGGGTATGCAGCTTTTAATGTTACATCCAGGCCTGCACCAAGTAGAGACCACAATCCTCCGGGACTGGCTCCGCATACTGTCAGGTTCATTCCTGCACCACTGACAATACAAGGTAAAAGCATTGCTGAAAAAGCAAATACTGAAATTACTTTCATTGTTTTTTTTAGAAACATAGATCCTCTTATTGATTGTTGTTAAATGAAAAAATAAATAATTATATTTGCTACTCTTTATTGAGGGGAATAGGGTGGGTCTCTAGATCCATTTTTCATTTTCTTTACCAACAAATAATAATTGAAATACAAAATATGTTAGGAGAATATTATGAGCTTGTTCCTAGCTCAAAAAGTTTTTACATGTTCATCAATAGTACAATAGTAAGTGACAAATCTTTTCACTAAAATCTTGAGGTATCAACTTCTTTCAAAGTGAAATAAAAGTCAAGAAAAATACGGATATTTTGGTTCTTTTTATTTTTTCTACTTACCAAATTTGAGTCTCAAAGTTTTGTCAACAAATATAATATTTTTCTATCAATTTTCAAATATTACTGCTCATCTTTTCACTAATATGGTTGTTTGAAGTGGTTGCTTATTTTTATCTTATCTTTTTAGTTTCATCGAGGTTAATATTTCCCTCAGAATTTAACACTACTCCAAAGTGCTCCCGTGCTTCTTGAGGGGTGTAGTAACCTCTCTGAACATCTTGCCTGACAAATTCCGGATTACGGAGGTATGGATTTTCGTAACCACCGCCTCCGGGCGTTGATACCCGAATTGTATCTCCTGTCTGAACGAGAATATTTTGATCTTTTGACAAGTGTGCAGGAATATAGGGTTCCCCGTTTTGTTCAACTTGGACAAAATTTACGCCGCCGTCTTTGCCTCCCAAAACGCCTTGAGGACCAAAGCGTCCGTGATCCATTACCATTGATACTTTTGCATTTCCTCTACGGAGTTTAATTTTATAATTTACTCCAAATCCGCCGCGCTGCTTTCCCGCACCTCCGGAACCTTCGTGTAAAGAGTATTCTTCAAATAAGACTGGATAAAACTGTTCCATAACTTCCACCGGTGTTGTCTTGGAAATGCCAATGGTTGAACAACCGTTGGAAAGCCCATCGCCTCTAGAGTTGCCTCCATAACCACCGCCGCTGATAACATACATCACATAGTTGCGGTTGTGCTTTGGGTCGAAACCTCCGATACAGAGATTGCCACTGGTTCCTGCAGGCGCTGCAAAAAGTTGCTCCGGTATTGCTTTAACCAGCGCACTAAACACAGCTTCTGCAATGCGCTGACTGACTTCCGCAGCACATCCGGACACCGGCCGCGGATATTTTGCGTATAAAAATGTGCCTTCCGGATCCTTGATATGCAGGGGTTCAAAGGTGCCGGCGTTTAGTGGAACCTCCGGAAAAATGTGTTTGATGGCCAGGTAAACAGAGGATTTTGTTGTGGCAATAACGCTGTTCATCGGTCCCAAACAAGGTGGGCTGGAACCGGACATGTCGAAATAAAGTTCAGTACCTTCTTTACGGATCTTCATCTCAATCCGCAAAGGTTCATTGACCACGCCGTCAGAATCCACAA
>ERZ651768.2098-NODE-2098-length-14156-cov-6.296683_pt1 | contig 14156 bp, 12 predicted proteins | sample MGYA00514754_ERZ651768 | MGnify/ENA metagenome assembly ERZ651768 | reverse complement strand
CACCACCCAGGTTTTCATTTCCCGTAAAGCTCACTCCATCCACAAATGCATTAATCAAAGTATCAGGCGGGGTTGGTTCAATCGTCCAATACACATAGGTGCTGTCTTCCACCGGATTATACCATCTGTCATAGACAATAGCCGCACATTGGGTCTGGTAAAATCCACCACCGGTTGCAGTGGTAGAATTCGGATCATATTCCGGTTCGATGTAATAGGGTGCCCCGGACGAGATAATAACCTGGTCACTGGCTGCCGAAAGATCAACTGTTCCGTCCTGATCACAGTCTACCTCAACTTCAATTCGAACAACACCGGGTTCAGTACCGCTATTTACTGATACGGAGGCTATACCGGCTTGGGTAGTTTTGGTAACTTCGGTCTGCCCAACTTCATCCAAATAGCACCCTGGTAACACAGGGTTCAGGCGGAAGGTAACCTCAATTTCATCACCTCCCAGATTACTATCACCATCATAAATCTCAGCCTTAATCTGTGTTGATTCAATGCCACCTCCCTGCTGAACTACGATGTGATCGGGATTGGAAGGAGGAATGACAATGTCAGCACATGCACCGAAAGAGATATCCTCAATAGTCATAGTTGTACTTGATGTCAGGGTAGTTGCGAACCCAGGATGGCTATACGATGCGGTGACCGTATCAACCCAAACTGTTGCTGAATCATCCCCTGGATCAAAATTCCCAGCAGAATAGGTGACTTCTGCTATCCCCACACTATCTGTCAAATCTGAAGAAGTAATGGATCCAAGAATTGCTGAAAAAGAAATCAATACGTTGGGTACATCAAGGTTATCATTATTTGTAAGATGGGCTTTGATGAGAGCACTTGTTTCAGCCTCATTCAGGTACACTTCGGTTGTTTCAGGGGGGATCAAAGTGAGGGTATATGGCCAGACATGAGTTGAGTCGTAGACATTAAATTCTACTGTAGTGGCCGTATTTTCAGCAAAGGAGGCACCAACGGTGATTCCTTCCCAGATAAAAGAGGTAGAAACATCATCAACATGAGGTTGACCATCATCGTGATAATAGGCAAAAATTTGCCCGTTTCCATTGGTGAGGTCATTTACCTTATCAACTGTACCTACCGTTTCGCCAAGGAAATTCATTGGGTTAAGAGTGACATTAATCCCGGATATAGGATTGGATGATCCACTCGTATCATTTGTGGTCACCTCAACTATGAGTTTAGTCAGAGCAATATTCGTAACAATATCCTCCCCGACACTCACATCTGTACCTGATTCTAAAGCAACTGGATAAGCTATAAGGTTGATAGTGTAATTGACATCGATGGAGACAAAGACAGAATCAAGAATTGTTTCGCCTACACCAGGATGAGTGAATTGAGTTATAATGACTGCCTGGCCCACATCACTTTCCTGTCCTTGGTCTGAAAAAGGAAGGGAAATCCTTCCACTATCATTTGTGGTAGCAGTTGGCTCTATAAATCCTTTATTGGATTCAAATGTCATATTGACATTATTCACCGTTTCAAGTGACTTATTTCTCACAACAAGAGTAATTGTACTAACTGTTTCACCATTATCCAGCATGATTTCGTCAGGAGTTGCATTCAAGGAAAGGGTGTAAGGCCACACGTCTGTAAAAGAAGAATAGACATTAAATAGAACCTGGCCCAATGATTCATCCCCAACAGTTTTAGCTTCTACGGTCACACCTTCAAAGATCAGGGGCGTATTTTGGGCATCAACAGCACCGTTCCCGCCCCCATCAGAATAAATAGTTGACACTACACCTTCACTATTGGTTAGGACGGAATCACTGCTGAAGGTCCCATAGGGAACGTTATCAATATGGGAAGAAAAATAGATCCATTCATCAGCGACAGGATTCCCTGCGGTATCCGTTAATGTCCCCTCCAGATAAGTGATGACCGAGTCGCCAACCACATCCTCACCCACGGCAACATCGTTTGATAAATGATAGGCAGACATGGTGACATTGTAATTTGCATCTATTTGTACTGTTACTGTTTTTGTTATTGTGTTGCCTGCAGAAGGATGCGTATATGAAGCTTGGATGATTGCCAAACCAGCGTCTCCCAAATGTCCCTGATCTTGGAAAACCAAATCTATATTCCCTGAAGTATCTGTGGCAGCAGTCGACTCCATTAACCCTTTGTCTGATGAAAAATCAACACCTATACTCTTCACTGGCACACTTAAAAGATTGCTTACCTGCAGAGAGATTGTAGAAGTGGTTTGTCCATTATCAAGACTGATAGTATTAGGATTGGCACTCAGACTAAGTGTATAGGGCCAAACATCATCAAGGGACGGGTAGACATTAAATTGAACTTGACCTAGTAATTCCTCCCCGACAGTTTTGGCCATTATAGTCACACCTTCAAAGGTCCAAGTTGTAATTTGGATATCAACAGCACCTGGGTCACCCCCATCAGAATAAATTATTGATACTACACCCTCACTGTTAGTCAAAGCAGAATCATTACTGAAGGTCCCATAGGACACGTTATCAATATGGGAAGTAAAATATATCCATTCATCAGCGACAGGATTCCCTGCGCCGTCTGTCAATCTTCCTTCTATTTGAGTGACAACCGCATCGCCAACAAGATCTTCACCTACAACAACTCCGCTTGACAAATGATAAGCAGACATAGTGACATTGTAATCAACTCCTATTTGTACTGTCACTGTTTTTATTAGCGTGGAGTCTCCAGACGGGTGAGTATAGGAAGCCTGGATGGTTGCCAACCCAGCATCTTCCGGCTGGCCTTGGTCAGAAAAAACCAAATCTATGTTCCCTGTATGGTTTGTGGTATCATTCGGTTCTATGAATCCTTTGTCGGATGAAAAGTCAACATTTACCCTCTTCACTCCATTATTCAGGCGATTTCTTAACTGAAGAGAAATTCCAGAAGTAGTTTGTCCATTATCAAGACTGATCTCGTCAGGAGCGGCATTCAGAATAAGTGTATATGGCCAGACGTTATCAAGAGAAGCATAGACATTAAATTGCGCAGTTGCTTTAATGGATTCGTTGTATTTGGCGGTAACTGTTACGCCGTCGAATGCCGGGGTGCCAGGATTATCTACTGCACCAGTTTCTCCTCCGTCAATATAATAGACCTCCACGATTCCATCTTCATTTGTTACAATTGAATTGATATCGAAAGAACCATAAGATGAAGACAGCTGTTTTGCTGAAAAGGAAATGAGTTTGTCTGAAACCGGCTTGTTGGTTTCATCTTGAAGTTTAAACTGCAAATGAGTTTTGATATTTGGTTGGTCAACTACGTCCTCACCTACAATCACCGAATTAAAAACGGGGTTAGCAAAAACCAGGCTAAGTGTGTAATTATCATCTGCGGTGTCTTCAGGTTCCCGGTCATCACAACTGAGCTGTGGAAGGAGTGCAACAATAATTATCACATTGATTAATTTCCATAAATTTTTCATAACAGAGTCCTATTTGTCATCTTCTTTTAGCATGATTATTTTTTCAAGCTTAATCATGGCTTCATTTTTGGGTATTCCGCTGATATTGTCTTTCAATACAGAGGGTGTAATCTGAATAATTAAGTCAGTTTTTCTGTCCACCAAATCTGTGCTGGTAAAGAACTTTTTACCCAGCCAGGGAATTTTATAAAGGAGAGGAAATTTATACACTGTATTTTTACGGTCTTTGCTGATCAGTCCACCGATAATAATGGATTCTCCATCTCTCACACGAATGGTTGTGGAGGAAGAACGGCTTTTAACTCTGGGAATATTTTTATCAGGTCCTATAAATTCAAAAATGGATGCAACTTCCGGTTCCACTTTCACGGTAATATCTCCATCCGTATTGACTGAAGGAAGGACTGACAGCTTTATTCCCACTTCCTCGCGTTGCACTTGTACCTGTCCACCAACGCCCCCCGAACTAAGAATATAAGGGACAATATCCACCATTTTTATGGTAGCCTCCCGTCCGTTAAGGGTTACTAATTTTGAATCTGCCAAAATATCTGCTTTATTGTCCTTGAGGAGAAAATCCAGAGTTACATTAAAAGCCGTCATCTGCCGGCTGAACTTCCCGGGAATCAAGTTATCCTCATTTAAGCGATTAAAGGGTGCTGTAACTGGCAGTGTACCAAGAGTACCAGGATCGGGGACGACACTACCAGCTCCTTCGCTGAGTGCTTCCGCATTTTCACCTAAAATACTTGTGTATTTACCTAATTTTGACCAATCAATACCCAATTTTTCATCAATATCCATGGCAACTTCAATGAGACGTGTTTCTAATAAAACTTGAATTGCAGGAACATCTATTTCTTTGACGACTTCTTTAATTTCGGCAATTTTCCTTGGCGAGGTATTTATCAGAAGCTTGTTTCCGGAAACATCAACTTGGATCTGCTTTGAAAGATCACTCAGGAGTTCCTTCACTTCCATTGCATCAGCATATTTCAATTCGATTATGTGGGGTGTAATGCCTACTTCCTTGTCTAATTTTTTCGGGTCTGCGATCAAGAAGGAATTACCTACAATTTCATACCCAAGACCTACCGCTCTCACGACCAGGTTAATGGCCTCTTCTATAGGTACTTCATCAAGGTGGATGGAAATCTTATCCTGAGTATTTACACTCGGGTCAGTAACAATATTATATCCGCTTTCCTTCGCAAGTACTACCAGGATACCTGGCAAATACGCATCCTCGGCATGAATGGTAACCAGAAAAGGGTGGCCACCTTCTTTCGTCGAGGTTGTATCTGTTTCTTCTCCTCCAAGAACAGAGAAAAATGTTAACGTACTGGTTAATATAATTTTAGAAATAAAATGTTTTTTCATTTTTTACCTGATGTTGTAATTGATTCGTCAATAATTGGTGTTAATATTTGAATATATTTTTTCTGATTGTCTTTCAACAGGATGATCCCATCACTTTTAATGCTGGTAATTTCCCCTCCTGCAATAGAATCCCCTTCAACCAAAGTTAAATTTTGACCCCTATACTGGATACCAGCATAACGATTTTTCCCATTCGTTATTATATGTTTTACTTCCATCTGGGCTGTTCTTCTATTGCTTATTCTTCTCCCACCTGCATCTGTCAAATAAATGACGCTTGTGAGAAGCATGGGATCCTTTTCCATCGTGAATTTATACTGCAACCGTTTTTTCAAGCGGTTTTCAAGAAAATTAATAATGTTTTCTAACTCTTCATCTGTACCAATCCTAAGGTTTTCTGCTCTTTCGACAGCTTCATACCACTTGTCCGCTACAGGATAGAGCTTAACTCCTGCCAAAACTACTGACAAAAATGTGAGCAATAAAATGATCACCCAAATGGTTTTTTGGCGCTTATTCATGATAAGAGTTTTACTTTAGATTTTATTAAGGTTAAAGTGGAAATTTTCAATGTAATTTCCTGTTCCAATAAATCCTCTTCTTTTACTGTACTTTTTATGCGTTCAATTCCATTATTTATTGAGAATTCATCCACCGTAATTAGTCTGGGAGAACGCTCCATTTCAGCCAGAAAATTTCCCAGATTTTCAAAAGCACATTTGATAGTTAATTCATAAGGTGCTACATAGTAATTTTCTTTCTTGTTCCTGGCTCTTGGCCTGATTTTGAGTAAAGCAATGTTGTGCTTATTCATCAAATTAGTTATTTCTTTGAGAAAAGGAAGAGAGGCGTCTTCTGCCAGGGAGTCTTCTATGGACAGAGCCAAGTTTCTGGAAAAGAGACTATACACCTGATCCAGTTTTTCCGCCAGAATTTTAGCGCTAATAAATTGTTCATTCAATTCAATCTGTTTCAACTCCAATTTTTTCAATTTGATTGGTTTAGATCCAATAGAAAATTTTACACTCATCCAAAATAAGACTGTCAATAGAGCTGATAAGATTAGAAAAAAACTATTACGATTCATTTTGAAAGTTTTCTTTTTTAATATTATTATTGACAATATTGGATGATTTCTTAGCTGATATTTTCACTTGTTTTGAAATATGTGGAACAGATTTTAATGTGGCTTCAATTTCAAAGGATACTATTTCCTGATTGCGAACTTTCAGCAATTCATGGTGTTTCAGTTTCAGGCGAACGAAATTGCTGGAAAAATCCCGGTCCGAATTCAAGGTGTGAATGAAATTTTCTATCTGCTCGAATTCCTTTTTTCCCTTATACGTAGAAGCAATCCCCTGGATTAACAGTTTCGTTTTTTTGAATTTCAACCCTGTAAGAGACATATCTATGAAGGTCATATTGCCCAGTCGTTGAAGACAGTCAGCCCACATAAAACGGTTATTTTCCAGTTTTGCCAGCATCAATATATCCTGCTTAGAGAGATTTTTCCCCTTTTTTAGCAATTGGCTGATTTCCTCTCTTATCTGCGTAATTTCACTTTCTTTGCGCTGTAGCAGCTTGTCGTAATTAATTCCCATATACCAAACAAAAACATTTCCTCCAAAAAGCAGTAACACGAGGATGGTCAATATTGACCATCGCAGGTTTTCACGGAAACGGGCAGATCTAGATTGGTCCGACTCTACCTGATTCAAATTGATGAGAATAAAATTTTGTTTCATGCTTCAAACCCTTTTCGTACTGCCAGGCCTGTGGCTACAGCATATTGAGCAGGGTCTTCAATTGAGATTTTATCCTTTGTTTCCAAGTTTGCGAAGGGGTCCATGACCTGAGATTTTATCTGCAAATTTTCTTCCATATACTCCTTTAAGCCTTTAACATTTCCGCCTCCTCCACTCAGATACAAGGCTGAGAAATGACTTTGTTTGGAATTCTTTGTATAAAATCGCAATGTTCTTCGTACATCTTCTAGGAAAATATCAAGGGATGAGCGTTCTGCTACTGCAATAAGACTGGTATCTTCTGGTTGTTCAACTTCAAGTGCAGCAGCCCCTTCGCTCTGCAAATAATCCTGTGCTTCATTATAGGTTATGGATCTTTTTGTTGCAATATCTTTAACGAGATCATGTATCCCCCTGGGGATATCCCGGGTAAAAAACATGTCCTGTTCGCCCCAGACAATCAAGGAGGTTGATACTGCACCTATGTCCAGTAAAATCACAGCTCCTTCCTCTGAAGACTGGTGGCTTTGTAAAAATGCATTCATAATCGCGATGGGCTCTGAATCAATAATATCTGCTTTTAAACCGATGTCCTTCAGTAATTTTTGGTGGCTGGTTCTTACACCATTGGTACAGGCAACCAGAACTACGTCTATTTTATCAGCTTCAATCCTATTGGGACCAAGTACCTGATAATCGATCACCGCATCGGTGCCATCCATTGGCATATGTTTTCTTGCTTCAAACATCATGGAGGCTTTCAATTCATCGGTGGACATATCCATGGTGGTAATTTGTTTGATAGAAATATTGGAGCCACTAATCCCAGTAGTCAGATTTCGGAGGTGTTTTGGTTTTAAACTCATCTGATTAATTAATTCTTTTACCGCCATTACAATTAAGTGAGCATCAATATTTTCCGGATCGAAGGGTTTGTTTTTCTCCGGGATTAATTTGCTGTCAACGTTCAATAGTTTTAGCCCATCCCGTGTTTTTTCCACCACGACCATTTTTACATACTGGCGTCCAATATCCAATCCAATTTGCATTTTTTATTATCTAACTCTCTGGTTGATTTCCATAAGATTTTATTTTCAGAACGATCACACCGCTGACTGTACTTTGGTCTGGATAGTAGGGAGGGGGATTATCCAATAAATTGTAGTCATAATGATAGTTTTTATTATATCCAATATCTCCAGAATTATACGGGCCGGGAGAATTTCTCATCATATAACCTCTTTCCTGCTGAACAATGGACCCCCACAGGTTTACATATCCCCTGTAATCAGTATTACCTGTAAAAACACCTGACCAGTTTTCAGGCCTGACAGGATTCCGATGGCCGCCCCTGCCGTCGCCTAAAGAAAACTGCGGCGCGGAAGAATTTGGCGCATAGCAGCCGCCTGATGTAACAGAATTCTGCCAATAATGGCTAATAAAAGCTCCCTGCAGCGCCATTAAGGCACCGTTAATGACTATGTGGCGGCTACTGTTCGGACCCGTGGTACCTCTATTCTTTGCTCCGTTCGGTGTGGTATTCGCAATTATGATATTGGCCCCTGCTACCAAACCCAAAACATTGTCTGTTCCGCCATCTTCAGGTTGAATGACTGCTCCATCTGTCAAATAATATCCAGATGTATTGGAATCTTCATACCTGATATCATCAATGAGCCAAATGTTACCCCAAATCTGATCAACAATATTTGGATTATCATGTCGGCGGTATTCGGTCACATAATCTGTCACTACAGTGTAGGCTCCCTTAACAGTACCGCGGACCAAGACCTGGCCTCCTTTAATATAGATAATCTCAGGTCCTGAATAGGGAAAGAAAGTTCGTTGAAACAGTACAAAGGATTTATCATCGTTTTCATCATATTCCCCATTTCCATTGAGATCCTCATAACAGCTCTCAACATTATAGCGGTCATTGCACAGCCAATAACGAAAATCAAAATGCTGAAAATCATTTGCTTGGCATATTGTATTCTCATTTGGGCCACCAAACCCAGTTGGCTCTGAATGATTATGAAAATATTGATATTCATTAAAGGGGACATCAGCGTTTAGGGTACCAGAACTCCCTTGGCGGGATAGAGTGACAGATTCATCCTCTAAGAATCCAATGCCAGGCGGACCTTCATAATTTATAGATAAAAAAGTATTAACCTGTAATCTCCATAGGAACATACTAACCTGGTTGGAATTTAGGATCGTAAAATCGACTTTCTTATCTGGATCTACTTCTGATTCAATGGACACCACATCATTTGATTCAAACGTGCTCATTGCGGTGGTATTATCATTGCCGTTAATATCGTTGGTGCTTACATATAACCAAACTGCATTATCGTAATTCTCAACTGGATCATAGGCATCAGTTCCATCCGCAAGAACCAGGCCTAAAGAGTATGGCTCAATAGGAGAGAAGGGATCCGCTACTTCGATACTATCATAGTAAAAGTCTATACTAGTACCAGCATCTTCTACTACCGGTGGCACCAAATACCACCATTGGGTAGCCCAAAATCCACCTGATTCATCAAATTCAATCTCGGTCATGATGAGAGTATCTTTCTGGGAAGGGGAAAAAGTGATCATGTCATCAGCAGTGAATACCCTTGTGGCATTTGCCTTCAAAATGCCGATGGAATTATCCGGCGGGAATATAATTGATTCAACAGTATCTATTATTGAAACACCGTCTTCGTCCTCCATCTCTTCCAGGCAGGATGTGTCTCCTTCGTAGGAGATGGGTTCAGTGACAGTAAATGAACCGGTAAATTCAGGGCATCCCCATTCACTAAAAGTAACCGTGGGACTATTGGTATGGACACGTCCCTCCAGTTCATCACCGTCTCCAAAACTCACAAAGGACGATGGATTTGGTCCAAAAGGCTCTTCATCATTGGTAAAATACATGAATTCCTCAAAGCCGGAAGGAACCATGGACATAAAAACAGTTTTTTGCACGGTTACCGTTGATCCTACTGTGGAAGCATAATTCACTTCACCTGTGCTTTTTGCTACAAACTCTTTGCGGGTTGAACCATCCATCAATTGGGTATAACAGGAAATATTTTTATAAACGCCAAGTGGATTTCCATCCTGGTCTTCTCCAAATTCCATTCCCTGCTTACCTACAAGGACTGTGGTATCGGCATCTAGGTAAGGCAAATAATCTACCGCTTCACGGTTTAACCCTGCTTCCGCAACATATTGAGCCCGAAGTTCGGCAAACCGATATTTTTCCATTGAGGCTATCGTAGAGCTTTGACCCAAATAGGCAACTATCAATAACATACTAAAAAAAGTAAACAATATTGCCAGTGGGGCAACAGAACCTGAACTGTTATGAAACTTCTTTTTCATAGTGTTTGGATGTAGTTATTTGCTACAAACACAGATTTACTAAAATAAAATTCTTCGGCTACGGTTTCTTCATCAGTAAGTACATCGCTATCTAATTGTATAGTTAATGCTATTGTTATCATATTATTGTTAAAGTTGTTCAAAGATGGTCTTGGATCCGTTTCTTGACTCCATGTAAAATCAATAAGTGACACCCTGTGCTGATCATTATCCCGGAAACGGCCTACTGTGGGTAACTGAAATGTTCCTCCCATAAGAGGCGAATTATTAATCAATATTCCTTCATCACTATTTGCTCTGATGGTTTCCGATGGAACTGGATTGGAGGAGCTATCCCAAATTCGAATAAGTGCAAAACCATTTTGATGGACACCAAAACTAACCTGTTGAGCATTGTTTATTTTTTCATTCAACTCTCTCATTACTATATTGCCATACTGACGAATCTCCTGGCGTACATAATCAGTGCTGTAGTGAAGAAAGGTGGTCCGTAATGTCATAATTAATCCCAGCCCAATAATCCCAATGACAACGATCGTTGCGCTCATTTCCACCAATGTAAACCCGTTTATTTTTTGTGATTTTTTCATTGGTTATAAAGCTATCATAACAGTCTCTAAGATTCGTTCGTGAACTACATCTCCAAAATAAGGATCGTCTTCCTGAAGAAAATAGTCTTGCCAAGTTATCCAGACTTTAATTTTATAAGCATTGTACACCGGGCTATTATATTTAGAATTCTGTTTTACAAGATTATAATACAGCTTGGCAGGGACTTTTAAATTCGAATTGCTGTTTCCCACAAGGTAAATCTGTTTGCCGAGATTATCTCCAGCTTTCTCAACCATACTCAGCCTATCATCAGCTACCCGGCCTTGCCAGTATTCCATGTAGTTGGTTAGTTCTTCCGTAGCCCGCTCCCGGAGTTCCAAGGTCCGCAACATCCCTCTGGAATGCACGGTACCATGCATTATTCCCAATGCTGTGATAGATATGATCACCACGGCAACCATCACTTCGATAAAAGTAAAACCTGAAGAAATACCTGGTGTGAAATGATAAATATCTTCTTTCGGATTTGATTCTCTGTTCAATTCCCTGAGTTTCAAAAAAAGTTTTTTATACAAAGATAAATACATTTACCAGACTACAGAACATTAGATTGAAATAGTTTCGGATTTTCAGCAATCCCCTGGGCTACAGATCGTTCAACCAATCCTTGTGAAACCAATCGCTGGAGGTCCTGGTCCAGTGCCTGCATCCCTTCAGTCCCGCCGGACTGAATCAAAGAAGGGATTTGGTAAATCCGGTCTTCACGGATCAGGTTTCGTACTGCGGTGGAGGAGATCAGCACCTCACACGCCGGAATACGGCCTTCACCATCTTTTCTAGGAAGCAGTTTCTGGGCAATAACCGCTTCCAAACTTTCAGACATCATAGCCCTAATTTGAGTTTTCTGTCCTTCAGGATACATATCAATGATACGATCGATTGCTTTGACGGCACTTCCTGTATGCAGGGTTGACATAACAAGATGTCCAGTCTCCGATGCAGTAAGGGCGAGAGAAATTGTTTCCAGGTCCCGCATTTCTCCCACTAATATTACATCTGGATCTTCTCTCAAAGCAGACCGAAGGGCATTGGAAAAACTATGGGTATTTGTCCCCAGCTCCCTTTGGTTTATAAGGCTTTCTTTAGATGAATGAAAATACTCTACGGGGTCTTCTATCGTGATTATGTGACAGGCGCGATTTTCATTAATATGGTTCACCATAGTTGCCAGTGTAGTGCTTTTCCCTGAACCAGTAGGTCCTGTGAGTAAAATGAGCCCATGGTCCATAAGAGTTAAATCTTTTAACACTGGTGGAATACCCAATTCTTCAAAACCGCGGATCACCTCAGGGATTGTTCTAAAAACACCAGCTATTCCTTTCAGCTGGTTGAAGAAATTTACCCGAAAACGTCCTTTGTTATCCAGTTTGGTTGAAAAGTCAATTTCCTTCTCCTGTTCAAACTTTTTAATTTGTTCTGCGTTCATAACCTGGGGAAGGATAGATATCATTAAATCCCGAGTTAATATATCTAAGTTGAGAGGTTTTATGCTTCCATTGATCCGTACCATTGGTTTGGATCCCACACTCAGGTGCAAGTCAGAAGCACCACTCTCCAAAGCATAATTCAATAATTCGTTGATATCTACAGTTGAATTCATTTATTCTTCTTCTGGTGTTCCGTATCCTGTGTATTTCCCCAATTCTCTATTGTACTGGATGACTTTCCCTGCACCACCAGCCATTTCCTCTGTGCTGGTAGCAGTTATTAATTCTGGCAGCTGTAATTCAAACTGCCATTTAAGTTTGGTGGAAAGCTCCAGATCCAATTGTCCTTGACGTTCAAGATCATCCACCGAGGATGGCCATTCACCATTAGACTGATAGAACATTACGGACGCATTGGAGATACTGCTTATAACGGATTTTGCTTCCGAGGCGCGGGCGCTTTCAACGTAATCAATGTAAATTGGCACCGCGAAGGCTGCCAGAATAGCGATAATGACTACGACCACCATAATTTCAATCATGGTAAAGCCATTCCGTTGTTTATCTTGCTTCTGCATATATGCTTTTCCTTCCAATTAAGTTGATGGATTACCTTTAGCTGATAAAGTTAATAAGAATTATCAACTCCTATGCATAATTTAATAATCATCTAGTAAAAACGGATTACGAGGGAATTTTACTTATTATTTTCATTTAAATGTTATTATTGAATATTGTCTTCTTTTTCCGCAGTCAGGATGCTCCCTATCAATGAAAATAAGATTTTTCAGAATAAATGATGTCTTGAATCAGAAAAGAAACATTCTTCACATAATAGAAAGAAAATAATAATACATTTCAATTTTTAGACATTAAACCTGATTTCAATTATCTCATTAGGTTGAACTATATAATTTTTTTCTACAGTTTTCGCAACGCCTTTGGCTTTACATTCATTAAAATTATGGTGATGTAAATAATCCTGGTAGCTGACTACATCGCCCTTTATAAAACCACGGGCCAGGTCTGAATGAATCTTACCAGCACAGGAAATGATTTCTGTTCCCTGCGGTACAAACCAGGCATGGGACTCTTTTGGACCCGAAGTATAGAAGAACATGTAGCTTGCTTTTTCAATCGCAAGCTGAATGATAGTGTTTGTGTCTTCATTTCCTTCTATTAGTGCAACCGGTTTTAAACTGAATGGTGCTAATTCCTTCATTAAATCTTTTTCAGACTCATCAAATTCAATATCGCAAAGTGATTTTTCTTTTTCAAGGGCATCCATACATTTATTTAAAACATTTATTTCATTGTCACTTGATGATCGAGAGAGTCTGGTTTCTATTTTTTCCATATCAAGAATTAAGAGGTCTAAAAGATTTGATTCTGGAATCACGATGGCAAAAGAATTAGGGAAATCCTCTTTTATAAATTCAAAGAACATTGGCGATACTTTTTTGGGATTATCCTTTTCAACCAATGCTTTAAGGATTGGGTCATCATACTTAACTTTTCCCTCCGGAAGCTCAATCCCTGTGTAGCTGATTATCATTTCAATTCACTCAATAACGGCGCCACTGACATACACACGGTAACTTGTCAAATCCTCTGGTGTGATGTGAACAGAGTCAGGATGTAATGTGATTCCTTTTTCCTCGGCAAAGTGAATCTTCCGGCTCATAGCTTGTTCATAAGTAAAATCTAATTTTTGAAAAATTCCCTCTGCTTTTATTTTTCTTCCCTTTCCGGAAAGTGGAAATACAATCTCTCCATCGGTCACTTTCAATCGTAATTCTGAATCCGTTTCAGCTGATTTTACATCAATCCAGCAGCCGCGCATGGGACATACAGCGGAAATTTTACCTTCAATCAGTACTTCTTTATCAATGTATAAGTCAGGATGAGTTAATAATTGATCGATGGATATTACAGCTTCTAAGTCTATTTGAACGCCATAGACACCTGCTGGATCACTTTTATTAAGCGCTGCTTTTTCTTTGTTCGTATTCCTGCTGCAATTGGTAATAAACAATAACAGCATTATGGAATAAAAATAGAATTTTAACATAATGAGTCCTGTCCCTCAATTTTCTTGTTCATGATATACATTCTAACTTTCTGACAAATAGAGATCGGAAGAGC
>ERZ651768.2096-NODE-2096-length-14164-cov-9.279407_pt1 | contig 14164 bp, 14 predicted proteins | sample MGYA00514754_ERZ651768 | MGnify/ENA metagenome assembly ERZ651768 | reverse complement strand
TCGATGTGCCAGGCATCGATCTTGCGTTGCAAATCTAATCGAGTTTCCAGCAGCCTGCGGTTGATCGGGGTGAGATCCCGGACGATGTCAGAGAAGGAAGACCAGAAGGAATCGACTTTTATCCCGGTACCCGGGATGTACTGGTTATTGACTGTTTCGTAGAATAGTGAATCGACGTTAAGGCCGTCGAGTAAAGTACGTTGAGACATAAGAGTGTTTGTGAATCTTTAAGTTTCCCCAGTGGACGAAAGAGTCCAATGTTTAGCTGGTAACCTAAGTTCCGTAAGTTAGAAGTGGCGCATCATACCGAAGTCAAACATGTTTGTGCACATTAATGGGGATTTTAGGAGGGTCGAAAACGATTAATGGGTTTGAGCAGGGTTCCATTATCTGCTACGGTGTAGTTGGTTTCTAAAGGGATAACAACATGGCAGTAATCAGCACTATCAAAGAGTCACACTTCTTGGAATTTCGGGAAGAAAGAATCGATCTTGCTTGCGCTTTTCGCTGGACTGCGCGGTTGGGGTTTCATGAAGGCGTTGCCAATCATTATTCTTTGGCGGTCAACGAGTCAGGTACGCAATTCTTAATGAACCCGAGTCTGCGGCACTTCAGCCGGATTCGGGCGAGAGACTTGCTACTGTTGGATGCGGACGACCCAGCCACGATGAAACAGCCCGATGCCCCGGACGAGACCGCATGGGGTCTGCATGGCGCGCTGCACCGACGTTGCCCCCACATTCGTTGTGCACTGCACGCCCACCCCATCTATTCCACGGTGCTGGCAGGTCTAGCCGACAGCACCATGCCGCCCATCGACCAAAATACGGCCACGTTTTTCGATCGGGTGGTCGTCGATCAGGATTTTGGTGGCCTTGCGTTCGAAGGAGAAGGTGAACGGTGCGCTGAACTTTTTTCTGATCCAAAGAAAACTGTCATGGTGATGGGGAATCACGGCGTGTTGGTAACCGGTGATACAGTGGATATCGCATTTAATCGCTTGTACTATTTTGAGCGGGCGGCTGAAACTGTGGTCAAGGCCTATGCAACGGGTCGTGAGCTGCGGGTGTTATCAGACGAGATTGCAGAGAAAACTGCGGGGGAGATTGACCGCTATCCGAACTTGCCCGAGGGTCATTTCAATGAGCTCAGGGCAATACTCGACGAGGAAGAATCCGACTATCGGGACTGAATCTCGGAGTGAATTTCGCTGATTCAGCAGCGCCTGACGGGCACACCATTTCCTCAGTTAATTAATTATTCTCGGATTCAGACTCGAGCTCCGCTTTTCGCTTCTCGTGCGCTCGAATAAGGCTCTGATGGCGGGCTGTGCAAACGCTGCAATCCTCGAGTTGAGCCCCGAATTTCGGTCGCCACTTGTCCGGTGGCACAAAGCCGCCGCGGAAGATACCTTCTCCGTTTTGCCGCGCCGCAAGCGCCTCTTCGCGGTAGGGAGCAGGAATGTCTGCCGCCGTGAGCGCCCAGCCGTCTGCGACCAGTTGCGCGTTGACGCTGTGGGTCCCGAGGAAACACTCGGCTGCGGGAGGATCAGCATCTGGGCCATTGCCCGCGGGAAGCAGAACGCAAACGAGTGATTCCTTTTCAAAATAATTCAGCAACGCTTGGTGGGCTGCCTTTCCGCATGCCCACATCTGTTCGTTTGCGATGCATTGGCGGCCGTGGTCAATGACCTGAATGCCATAAAGACGAAAAGGTTGGTCTGCCGAGTAGAGGTAACCCGTGCTGGCATCGAGCTCAAACTTGCCTGTCAGTTCGGCAGACTCCGAAATACTTGCGAGGCTAAAAAACAAAACAAAGGTGGTTGCAGCCTTTCGTATCATCCGACGCCTTGTAGGAGGAGATGTAGGTTTCGGCATTGCGATGGTATGCCCAACATTATGCGAGGAACGGCCTCGAACCAGAATTCAGTCCTTGGCAAGCACCACAATGGCGTCTTCAGACCATCCCAGCCATACCGGCTGATCGGGACGGGACAGTTGATCGAGAGAGCCTTCCAGATTTTGAAGTGCAACCAGGACAGGGTCATCTCTATTGGCGATATGCACGTAAAAATGGCTTCGATCGCCAAGATAGGCCGATGGGCCCATTCGACCTTCGATAGAATCGGTATCTCTTGCAGGGGAAGTGAATTCGGGACGAAACTTTTCTGGTCGAATTGCGACCCAAACCTCAGAGCCTACAGGAAACGACTTCTCGCACATGGTGTGAACTTCGCCAAGCACACGCGTGGCAATGGTCATCTTATTGGCGGTATTTGCGGTGACGGCACCCTCAAAAAAGTTCATGGTTCCAATGAAGTCGGCAACGAACCGGGAGCTTGGTGATTCGTAGAGTTGACTCGGTGCTGCGATCTCTAATACTTCGCCCTCCGACATCACTGCGATTCTGTCCGACAGGGTCAAAGCCTCTTCTTGGTCGTGTGTCACGAATAAAAATGTGATGCCCAGCTGTTGTTGCAGTTGCCGTAACTCAATTTGCATCTGCTCGCGCAATTTCTTATCAAGTGCACCCAAGGGTTCGTCGAGAAGCAGCACCTTAGGCTGTTTGATTAGTGCCCGCGCGAGTGCGACGCGCTGACGTTGTCCACCAGAGAGTTCGTCGGCTCCCCTAGATCCATACCCCGGTAGCTTGATCAGCTCCAGTACTTCATCTATCCGTTTGTTCAGGTCACCTTTAGACAGGCCGGACTTCCGCATACCGAAGGCAATGTTGCCGCGAACATCAAGGTGCGGAAAGATCGCATAGTTCTGGAACACCATGTTGACAGGCCGCCGATTCGGTGGTGAGACTGACATCGGCTGCCCATCAAGAAAAATCTCTCCTGACGATGGCATCTCAAAACCGGCAACCATTCGAAGCAATGTGGTCTTGCCACAACCTGAGGGGCCCAATAGGGAGAAGAATTCGCCCCGCTGTATGTCAAAGCTCGCATGGTCTACCGCTTTTACCTTTCCGAAGTGTTTGCTGACGTTCTGAAAAGAGATGATTGCGTCGTGCTCCATCTTAAATACCTGAGGTGGAGTCGAGTCGCACGCCCCGACGGCGAATCCATTCCGCAAACGTGACGACAATAAATGAAGCCATGAAAATTGCAGCCCCGAGGGCCAATGTTGAAGGAAGCTTAGATGGGAATCTTAAGGAACTCCAGATATAGACCGGCAGTGTCTGCTCAATGCTCGAGAGAAAAAAGGCCAATACGAACTCGTCAAAAGAGATCGTGAATGTGAGTAGAAGGCTCGCGATAATGCCGGGCAACACGATCGGGAACGTCACCCGCCAGAAAGTCATCCAGGCGTTCTCACCAAGATCAAGGCCTGCTTCTTCCATGCTCTTGTCAAATCCCTCCATGCGTGACACAAGGACCAGCATTGAGAAGGGCACGCACAGCAGCAGATGGGCGAAACCAACGGTCAATAGGGACAGAGGAATGTTTGCGAGGCTCAACAAGATTAAAAGAGATATTCCAAGGATAATCTCCGGAATCACTAGGGGAATCATGATAAACCCAACGACGGGTCCTCTTCCTGGCATACGGTAGCGCGTGACTGCTTTGGCGGCCAGTAGGCCAAAGATGGTGCTAAGAATTGCAACGATTAATCCGATCTTGATACTGTTCATCAACGCGTTCAGTATGGGTGGGTTGTTGATCATTGCCTCATACCACTTCAACGTGAATCCTTTCAACGGGAATGCGATGTACTTCGAGTTGTTGAAGGAGAACAGCGGCAGAAACAACACCGGCAGGTAGATGAAGGTCAAGTACAGAACAGCATAGATATAGAATCCGTCGGGGCGCCACCAGGGCCGATTGGTGTTCATGCCACACGCTTCCGGTAACTGTGGGTGCCCCAGAGAAACAGGCCAATCATTGCTGCGACTGTAAACATCGACATGACGGAAATTGCGGCGCCCATCGGCCAGTTTTGTGATTGTCCGAACATGGACTGGATAATATTGCCGATCATGATGCCTCTTGGCCCACCGACCAGCGATGGCGTAACGTAGTCCCCAACGGTGGGGATAAAGACCAGCAGGCTGGCTGCGATGACGCCAGGGAGTGACAGCGGCAGTGTCACTCGAAGGAAGGTCATCCAGGCGCTTTCACCCAGGTCACGTCCTGCCTCGAGCAGCGAGCGGTCAATTTTCTCGAGCGACACATAAATTGGCAGGATGGCAAACGCAGCCCAAGCGTGTGCCAGCGTGATCACCACAGAGGTTGGGTTATAGAGCAGGAATGCGAGCGGCTCGGTAAGAAATCCCAAAGATTTCAAACCCGAATTGATCACCCCGTTGTATCCCAGCATGATTTTCCAGGCGAAGACCCGGAGAAGATAACTGGTCCAGAACGGTACGGTGATCAAGATCAGCCAGATGAGCTTGTTGCTTTTCACCCGAAAGGCAATGAAGTAGGCCATGGGGTATGCCAGCAGGACGGTCGCTATGGTCACCATCCCGGAAATTCGGATCGACTTCAGCAGCAGTCTGACGTAGATCGGTTTTTGAAAGAACTCGAAGTAGTTCCTGAGAGAAAAAGTCCGGATAAAGTCTAGGTATTCCTGTAACCAGAAACTTAAAGTGAACAGAACAACCAGAGGCATAGCGAGACCCAAAATCATTGCGAGTAGGGTGGGCGAGAGCAGGGTATAACCCCGAACAGGCTCGCTCTTGAGGAACAATTTTCGAAGTTCGAGCCTTATTCCAGACGGGGTGACAGCGTTGTTCATCTGCTGGCTAGCTTAAAGAGGTCCGTTAGTGAAGGGCGAGCGGGGTCCGTATGCCGCATCAGCAGGCCACACGTTTCTGGTACAACCAACGTGGTTCGGATGGGGATCACTCAGGATCCCCATCCGTAATTGCCACGAATTAATAGCCGGCTTTGACCTCGTCGAACATCTCCTGCAAAGCAGCTTCATTGGTCATCGCTACCTGAAAGATGCCGGAACCCAGCATATCGTCAGGGTTAGACGACGTAAAACCGAGATCAGCAAGTGTTTGTGGGTCGACTTGCTCGAATGCCTTGGCATTGCCATGACCGTAGCCGTACTCGGTGATCTCGTAGACACCTGTTTCAACACTCATATAGGCATCGATGTAATCGTAGATCTTGTCTATTTTGGCGGGGTCATGGTCAGTCATGATGCAGAACCCGCAGACCCAGGTCATAGCGCCTTCCTTAGGACTCATATACGCGACGTTATGACCTTCGCTCTTCATCGTTGCATAAGAGTCATTCCAGGTCGTTCCTGCTACCAATTCACCTGACGCCAGTGCTTGCTCAACTTCGCTTGGGCTGTCCCAGTAGAAACGGATCAGTGGGAGCTGCTCCTTAAGGGCGGCTCGGGTTTTTGCCATTTCTGCATCGGTCATGTCAAAGGGATTCTCGGCGCCTGAATAAATTGCGGCCACCATGACGCCATCGACCAGACTGTCAGACATGGACAGGCGCCCCTTGTACTTGGGATCCCACAGGATGCCCCAAGATTCATTGTCGACATACTCGGGTGCTAAGTCCGGACGGTAGAGGACAGAGGTCTGGCCCCAGTCGGTTGGGATGAAGTACTGCTTGCCGCCATAAACTGTTCCCGGTATGGTTTTGAGACTCGGCGTGATGTCCGGCCAGTTGCTCAGGCGACTGGTGTCGATCGGCTCAATAATTCCAGCGTCATACCACATCGGTATCTTGTAGGTGCAAGGTTGGGTGATGTCGACCTTGAAACCGGCACGCATCTTGGCGAAAGCTTCTTCTTCGTCGGCAAAAATTGCAAAGTTAGGGGACTCGCCGTGCTTGGCGATGTAGTCGCCATGAAGTTCAGGAATTTCCCAGCCCTCCCACGTAAAGACTGTCGGGTTATCTCCACTTGCCCCTAGAGCCATTCTTGAACCCATCGGCATCATGACCATCGTGGCGCCAAGTGATGCCAACGCCTTGTTAAATTGGCGCCGACTCATTTTGCCCGTAGCAAGTTTTTCCGTTAATTGGTCTTTATTCATCAGTTTCCTCCAGTAATTTAGAGAGACATTCTCTCATCGTTTCAGTGTCGCAGTGCAGCTAGGGTATCGTCAAGGCTTTTTGAGGCAAGCGCAATCAGGTCGTCGATTTGACCGCGACTCATGATCAGCGGGGGTGAGATGATCATACTGTCGCCGACGGCTCGCATGATCAATCCGTTATGAAGAGCAGCGTCCCGACACAAAATGCCGGCACGACCGGGCGGATCAAAAACTTTCCGAGTTTCTTTTACTTTTACAAGTTCCAAAGCACCGAGAAAACCAACACCACGAGCTTCTCCAACCAGTGGATGATCGGCCAGGGTTTGCCAACACTGCTGTAAGTAAGGCCCGGTATCGTTTCCGACCTGATCGATAATGCCTTCATCCCGCAGAATTCGAATATTGGCGTTGGCAACGGCGCAGGCGGTGGGATGCCCAGAGTAGGTCATCCCGTGAAAGAATTCTCCCCCTTCCTCGATAATGACCCGAGCGACGTGGTCTGCCACCATCACGGCCGCGATCGGGAGGTAGCCGGAAGACAGCCCTTTTGCAATGGGCATTAAATCAGATGGAATGCTGAAAGTGTCGCTGCCAAACCATTGACCCGTTCGGCCAAATCCACAGATCACTTCGTCTGCCACCAGAAGGATCTGGTAGCGGCGGCAGATCTCGACAATTTCCGGCCAATAGGTTTCGGGTGGCACGATCACACCGCCTGCGCCTTGAATCGGTTCGGCAATGAATGCCGCTACCCTGTGTTCGCCTAACTCTTCAATTTTCTGTTCCAGTTCACGGGCGACATCGAGGCCAAAATCGTCGGGTGATCGATCACCCCCTTCGCGGTACCAGTAGGGTTGCCCGATATGCACAATCCCTGGAATCGGTAAGCCACCCTGAGAATGGATGTGGGGCATACCACAAAGACTGGCACCCGCCATGGTGCTGCCATGGTAGGCGTTATTGCGACTGATGATGATTTGTTTGTCAGGTTGACCGAGCAGGCTCCAGTAATAGCGTGCCATCCGTACGACCGTGTCGTTGGCTTCCGACCCGGAGTTGGTAAAAAAGGCGTGATTCAGCCGTTCGGGTGTGACTTCAGAGAGCAGTTGAGACAACTCAATGACAGGAGGATGGGCTGTCTGGAAAAAGGCGTTGTAATAGGGGAGATCTTGCATCTGTTGGCGGGCGGCTTCGACAAGTTCGCTACGGCCGTACCCAACATTCACGCACCATAAACCGGCCATCCCGTCAAGAATTCGATTGCCGTCCGAGTCCCACAAGTAGATTCCGTCTGCGCGTTCGATGATTCGGCTACCCGTCGCGTGTAACGCTTTATGGTCCGTGAAAGGGTGGAGAAAATGGGCAGTGTCCAGGGCCTGCCAGTCAGTTGTTGTGTGGGTCGAGAGAGCCATCCGGGAGTTCCTTTAGTGAATTAAACAAACACGCTCATTATAGAAAGTATCGAGTGTGAACGGTGGGCAGTTGCAGACTTGCGGGATAATTGGCGTGTTGATGTCCTGGCACGTTTCTGATATCGAACTAAAATACGCTGTTCTACCAGACGTTTAATAGAATTGCTGAATTAAATAGGACAGTATCTATGAAAGGAACCCGAGTTGCTTACCTGAATGGAGAATTTCTGCCGGAGTCGGAAGTCAATGTTTCGTTTCGGGACCGGGGTTTCGTACTCGGTGATGCGGTCTTCGACGCGGCACGGACGTTTAACGGAAAAATTTTCCGTCTTGTGGAGCACGTTGATCGTCTTTATCGGTCACTTGAAGCGGTGCAGATCGATCCTGGAATTTCTTCTGAAGAAATGATTCGTATTACCGAGAGTGTCGTCGAAAAAAATCTTCCGTTACTCTCAGAAGGTGAGGATTACTGGGTTATGCAGCGTATAACACGGGGAGAGCGAGTAGTCGGTGGTGAATTGCGAGACAGCACCAAACCAACAGTCATTGTTGAGTGCGATCCTTTACCTTTACAAGCGCGAGCGCATTTGTTTCAGGAGGGGATTGACGTTCTGACACCTACTGCTCGGCGCGTTCCCCCGGAAAGTTTGAATCCAAATATAAAAAGCCACAATTACCTTAATCTGGTGTTGGCGGATCTCGAAGTGTGTGATCAGGCGGACAACCCCTGGGCTGTGCTCTTAGATACCCGCGGATTTTTGTCAGAGGGAATTGGTAGCAACGTCTTTCTGGTTCGTGATGGTCAGTTACTTACCCCCAGGGCACAGTATGTGCTTGAAGGGGTGAGTCGTCAGGTGGTGCTCGAACTTGCGGCTAGTTTGGGAATTACAGCGTTGGAGGCGGATTTGTCCGTTGTAGATGCCGAGAATGCAGAAGAGGTGTTTATTACCTCGACTAGTTTTTGCTTATGTCCGGTTCGGACATACAACGGTAAACAAATTGGGAATGGTTCCGTCCCAGGGTCAATAACCCAGTCGCTGACCGATGCATTCTGCAAGCTCGTGAACTGCGATTTTGTAGCGCAATACGTAAGGACACTGGACGACGGGTAATTGTTTTCATCATTGCGTGAATTTCAAACTTAGATTCCGTACGCTGCCAACCACTAAATGGAGATTGATTATGAGAACACGTTATACAACCATCATTTTGACTGTAATTGCTGTGAACCTGACAGTCTTGACCGCGGCTGGTTTAGTCGATCGATTTGTACCCGAGGCGCTCGCTGCTTCTGCACCGGTCCAGAAAATCGCGATATGCGACCCTCTTGGAATCAAGTGTGCTGATATCTCGAATCTGGTTCGCGGCAGTTTGCTAGTGAAAGAGGGGCCGTGAACTCTAACGGTCTAAAATGGAATCGTGATGCTAACTAGATGGGCATTAATGCCAATGTTCGGATCGTCCGATCCTCCGTTAGAAACATGGAGCAGTCGGTAATCAATCGAATAGGATCCCTGTGCGCTTGAGGACTCAATGCCGGCGCCCAAGTGAACCAGAAATTGAGGCTCGGCATTGAGCGGCTGTTCTCCAAAATCCTTCCAATTGGTCAGCGCGAATCCTACGCCGCCTAGAAATTTAGGGTTCCAGGCTCTGTCGGGCGCAAACAGTCGATACTGGACCATCAAGGGAGAGAAATTGATAAGGCGTTGGGTTTCGTTTGCGGTAGGATCGTCTCGGATGACAGCCACCCCGCCCTCAATGCGCCAGAACAAAGCGCCATGCCAGGGTGATTGCTCAGCGGTGAGTCCAGTTAAATTTCGTTCGTAACTAGCCAGGAGAGAAATAAATCGATGGCTCGTACGCGGCGGTGGGCAATTTGAGCAGGCGGGTATATCTGCTGTTTGACCCAATCCCACTTCGAATCCATAGGATACATGGTTAAGGGCAAAGCGCTTTTCAAAATCACCGGCGTGGGTCGTTACTGCACTCAACCCGATGACTAAAGCAAGGAGGCAACAGAATCTTGGCAGTAGTGGCGCGAGACACGGCAGTGATTTGATTAGAAGCGGGCGCATGGGTAAGGATATGGTGAGGCGCATTCGGGATCGGTCTACGATGTTGGGGACGTCTATTTTATCCGACCCTAAACCGAATTTGGCAGTGATCGCGCTCAAGATAGGCGTGCCGGAATCAGCCAGGCAATCAATCCCAAGAAGCCGCTCGACACGAGAATAAAGAGGTGAAGATTGACAGCGAGCGGCAACGCAGATTCAGGAGCAAGACCGTAGGGCGCAAGCCCCGCGACGACGCCAGCCTCGTAGGTGCCAGCGCCTGCAATTCCGTGAAACGGCAGTACGCTGGTTAAGTCCCCTACGGTGGCGCCCACCCAAGCCGCGTGGAACGACACTTCCCCGAACTGGCCCATAAGCCAGGCGAAGACCGATAATTTGAAACTCCAGTTAATAATCGTCCAGAGCCACGATCGATAAAATATGTCTCGGCTTTGCGGCAGTCCAGACAGTAACATGCGCACCCGCGAGGCCAGTTTGCCACGTGGGCCAGAGAGTGCCGCTTCAAGATTTCGAGTTATGCGGATCATTAGGATAGGAAATCCTAACCACAGCAGCAAAAGGATTAAGGATAGCCACCATGACGACAAGAAGTGCTGTGCTGCAACCAGGGCTGCCAGTCCGATAATCGTGTGGAAATCTAGAAAACGGAACCAAGCAAGTGCTGGAACGGATCGCTGGACTGGAATTTCGAGGTAGCGAGACATGAAAAGCGGGAAAGAAAGTTCGCCGCTTCGCATGGGCAACAAGTTATTGAGGAGGTGGTGTTGCAGCACCACTTTAAGGCATCGAGGAAATTGCCCTATGGTATCGGTCCGAAAATAATCATACACCCGTGCTGCACGTAGCAAATGACTGAACCCGACAAGCACCAGCGCAATCAGAAGCGATGTTCCAGATAAATGCCGCCACGGGGTGAGAAGTTCGACCCAGCCATAGTAGTGCTGTACCAGCATCACAAGCCCCACAAAGAGAGCGAGGGAAACCACCTTTTGGAACAGGGAAGGGATGGTTTTCATTCAAATGAAACAATGAAGCGTTCCACAGCGCCGACGATTAGGGCTACAAAGCCTTCGCACGTACTATAGCGGCAACGAAAGAGCACTGATCATGATTCAGAGTCTTATATCGAAGTTGTCCATCGATCGTACGCCTGTCGCATGCGCTTTATTACTGGTGGGTATCTGGCTGGTGTTTTTTCTTCGTCTTGGCATGCCACCATTGTTTGACTGGGATGAGGGGGCGTTCAGCGAAGCGACCCGAGAAATGCTGGCCTCAGGGGATTGGATCTCAATCACGTTGAACGGGAGCCCCCGATATGACAAGCCGGTGCTGATCCACTGGCTGCAAGCGGCGAGTGTAAGCCTTTTAGGGCCGAACGAATTCGCATTTCGATTGCCATCTGCTCTAGCGGCCAGTGCTTGGGTGATGGTGATCTATGGGTTCGGTCGAACTTTTTTCAACCACCGTGCTGGATGGTTTGCGGCATGGATGGCGATCGCGAGTCTTCCTGTGTGTTTAATTGGACGCGCAGCGACTGCAGACGCCTGGCTGAATCTACTCTTGACCGCCAGTATGTATACAGCGCTTCGGTTTTATCGCGATAAGCAAATGCGGTGGCTGTACCTGACCTTCGCTTTTTCGGCCCTCGGATTCTTGACCAAAGGCCCCATCGCGGTGCTGGTGCCGGTTGCCGTGACCTTAATTCATTGCATTTTCCTTGGACGACTAGGCGCCTGGTTTCGCGGTGTCTTCAGTCCCGTCGGAATATTGATTTTTACGGTCATTGCCTTGCCTTGGTACGCGCTACGGACGGTTGAGGAAGGACGCGCCTTTATCGACGGATTTTTTCTCCTACATAATGTAGGTCGTTTTCAGGGCCCGATGCAGGGACACGCGGGCAGCCTTTTTTACTATGTGCCGATCATATTGCTGGCCGTCTTTCCATTCACGGCAGTCGCGATCGGCGTTTTTGTCCGTTTTCAGGCGTACTGGCGAGACCAAACATCGCGGTTCCTTTTGCTGTGGTTTCTTTTTGTGGTGTTGTTTTTCTCGTTGTCGGGGACCAAACTGCCGCATTATGTGCTGTATGGCTTGCCGGGATTGTTCTTGCTTATGGCAAGAGAGCTGGAGTCTTTTAGATATTATCGATGGGTGTTTGCGCCAGCCGCGGTAATTTTTGGGCTGCTGTTCTTTTTACCGGAATTCTTAGCTGTCGCCACCTCGAAGATTCATAATCCGCTACAAGAAGCACTGTGGGTTGGCGCCGACCTGTCATTTTCCGTTACCTACCGAGTTTGGTTAGTTTTTGTTGCTGTACTTTGCCTTTCGATGACATTTCGGTTCTGGTTGCCCGCACGATCCGTCGCGCTTGCGATCGGTTTAGTTTTACCGTTCACTGTTGGTTTCTGGGTCATACCTAAGGTCGGAGCCATTCAACAGCAACCCATCAAGCAAGCGGCACAGATGGTTCGTCAGCATGATTGGCCGGCGGCACAATGGGATCTTCACTTGCCGAGTTTCAGTGTTTATGCCGAGCAGGTGATCCGAAAGCGTTCACTGCAGCCGGGGGAAGTTGCGCTTGTCTTGTACAGCAATCATGGTAGTGATCCAGGTTATGACGTAGTGTTTAAAGAACGCGGCATTGCACTTCTTCGAAAGAACGGGGGCAACTAATTTCTTTGATAAAGACGCCAAAGACCCGTTGCCGCTAGGAGTAGACCAGCCACACCCACGATGACTTCAAAAAGGGCAATATCCGGGTAGACTGGTTTACGGGTGAGGAGAATCAAAGCGGCCAGCCCTGGTAAGAGCGCGATTACACGATGCCCAATTTGGGTCGATGCAATGGGCGTGCGGTACGAGATCCAGGTTCCCAAGACCGCAGCCGCCCAGCCGATCAGCCCACCGACGGCGACATCCAGCGGCCAATGCACACCCACCACAATTCGCGAAACCCCTACCGCCAATGCGGCCAGCGCCAGGCCCCAAGCCCACTTTCGTTTTCGAAAATGCAGCATGACTAGCGTCAGCGCGCAGACAATGGTGGCCGTATGACCCGACGGAAACGATCGGGCGCTCGGTCGATAGATTCCACGGTAGGTTCCGCGTTCAAGATCCAATGTTTCTTGGTAATAGGCAATGCCAAACTTCTCCTTGGTAGTGATTCCACCCATGCGTGGTACCCAGTAGCGGGCCTCGGGTGAATTCGGATCCGATTGGATGTTTTGCCATGCTGCTGCGGTATCCGGACGGGCGTCGATCAATTTCACGTAATCGATAGTGGGATCCGGTGGACGCAAGGTGCGAAACGCAGGAATGATGACGTGAATCTCGTCTACCGCGAGCACCGCCGGAGGACGGGGAGCGTCTATCGCATGTTTGAGGCCTTGCACGACCAGTATGGAAAGAGCCATCGAGATCGCGAGAGACCACAGCAATTTAGATTGTTTATCGATAAACACACTGAACAATGACACCGCAACCACGATTTCTCCCAGATGCGTGAGATGCAGCCAGAAAAGCGGGCCAAAGGTTGCCAGTTCGTTCAGCAAAAAAAAGAGAGGCTTATTTTTTATCAGTGCAGCGATCAGCGCCATGGAAAAAAGCGCCAATAATGGCCCGCTGCGTGCGAGTATCTCTTTCGTGTCGGGGCGGGTCATCGGTATTGCCATAGAAAGGTGTGGCAATTCTTTGCCTGATTGGCCAATACAGCTCGGATCATAGTCGTAAAATGGCGCAATCGCGATAGATAAAAGCTAAATCGAAATTCCAAGGGATTACGGTCTTCTCCGCACGCTCGACTGAGGTCGAAAACGGCGCTACCTAGGTCTCATCGGTGTAGGGCGCAGATTGTAATCTGCGGACCATGGCCTCGAAAAATCAAAAGTAGAACCAAAAAAAGAAAGGGCGCCTAAGGGCGCCCTTTCAATACAGCCAGTTGACGAGATACTTAGAACGAATAGCTCAAAGTACCTGACACGGTCGAGTCAGCATAACTCGCACCGAAGCTCATGCCGCCACCAAGGGCAGATGACCAAGAGATCGACCCTGAGGACGAAATCGAGAGGCCAAGTGCAGAGGCACTAACGGTGGTCGAACTGCCGTCCCAAGCGAGAGACAGCCCAACGTCACCGGCATTACCCGATGCTGATGCAGAGATTGCACCACCGGTAGAAGCGCTCGCGCCTACGGTCAAGCCCGCGATGTTATGCGACAGGCCAACGGTGAGTGAACTGGCGGAGCCGTCGGTGCTGATGGTTGCGTTGGTGCCGAGCAAGCCTGAGCCAGACCAGCTGACTCCAGAGCCGCTCAATGTCACGGAGCCGAAATCACCGGCGAGACCGATGCTGGCACCACTTCCACCACCTGTGACGGAGAAGCCGGCCGAACCGGATACACCGTTACCCAGGTCAGCGCTGCCGGACATGGACAAACTGCCACTTCCGCCACCGAGACTAATTCCACTACCGCCAGCCGATACGCTTTGACTGACGCTACCGCTCAGGGACCATTCAGCCATGGCCACTGTCGGTGCCGCAAAGGCGCCGGCTACGGCGATTGCAAGCAGTTTCTTTTTCATGAAGGAAACTCCTGGTTAGGTTGAAAGATTGCTCTTGTACAAAAGCGTGGTCATTGTCGCTGTTCTTTTCCCTTAATGCAACACCTGTT
>ERZ651768.2095-NODE-2095-length-14167-cov-2.164159_pt1 | contig 14167 bp, 13 predicted proteins | sample MGYA00514754_ERZ651768 | MGnify/ENA metagenome assembly ERZ651768 | reverse complement strand
GGCCCGTCGTAAGGGCCCTGGCGGATACCACCATGGTAGTGGACTGTACAGTCGAAGGGTTGTTGCATGCCCCGGAACTTCCGGAAATTTTAAAGGGCGGCGCCCGAGTTTTGATGATCTCGAACGAGCACCCTGAGACCTTGGAGCGCCTCGCTCCCAACGATACCCTGGAGCAAAAGGTAAAGCTGGGCATGAAGATGCTACGTGGCGCCAAGACGATGAAAATTACCTCCCGCGCGGGAAGCGATCTGTCCGTGAACCTTGAAGGCGCCATCGCCGGCGGAGGCTGGGGCTGGGTGACACGACCCGGAATTATGTCCCATTGGCCGGGCGGCTTGTGTCTGTGTTTTCCAGCATCAGGCAAAGTTAATGGCACTCTAGTGCTAGATCGAGGTGACGTGAACCTGACCTTCAAGCGATATCTTGAAACACCAATTTGTCTGAAGATTGAGGATGACTATGTCACTGCCATTGAAGGCGATGGTGTGGATGCTGACCTGATGCGCAGTTACTTTTCGGCCTGGAAGGACCGGGACGCCTATGCCACCTCTCACGTCGGTTGGGGCATGAACCAGGGAGCCCGCTGGGATGCCATGACCATGTATGATCGCAAGGATTTTAACGGCACCGAACTACGTGCCTTCGCAGGCAATGTGGTCTACTCAACCGGCGCCAATGAGGTTGCAGACAGACAGACCTTGGGTCATTTCGACCTGCCCATTCGAAATTGCACGGTGGAGTTGGATAACCAGGCCGTAGTCAAGAATGGCGTGCTACAAGGAGAATTGGCATGAGCGACATTCCCAGTTTCGTTAGTCAGGGAGTTGGTCCTGTCCTGCTGTTTTTGCACGGCATCGGCGGTAACCGCCATTCCTTCGATTGGCAGCTTCCCGCTTTCGCCGACCGCTGGCGAGCAACCGCTTGGGACATGCCGGGTTATGGCGAAAGCGCGCCATTGGATGAAATGAACTTCGAAGACCTGGCCCATGCAGTAGCCCGCCTGTTGGATCATCTAAAGGCGCCTACGGCGGCCATTGTCGGGCATTCTATGGGTGGCATGGTGGCCCAGGAATTCATAGTGCATTATCCCGGTCGCGCTAGCGCCGTCGTTCTATCCGGAACATCACCGTCCTTTGGTAAACCAGGCGGCGACTTCCAGGAATGGTTCTTAGGCCAACGCCTGGCACCTTTGGATCGCGGCCTTAGTCCCAGAGATTTCGCCGGCGAATTGGTGCCTGGCATGATGTCTGCAAACCCGCCACAGAAGGCGGTAGACTCGGCCATGTCTTCCATGTCGGCGCTATCAGCGGAAACATATCGAACCGCCCTGCATTGTCTGGTGAAATTCAATCAGCGGAAAGCGCTAGGCGATATATCTTGCCCCACCTTGGCCTTGGCCGGTGAGCTCGACGAGGCAGCTCCCGCGTCGATGATGAAGAAGATGGCCAGTTATATTCCCGACTGCCGGTATCACTGCCTGATGGGCGTAGGCCATTTGGCCAATCTGGAAAATCCGGATGCATTTAACAGCGTCATTCGAGAATTTCTGGGCGAGGTGGCTTGATTATGGCTACCCAGGAGCAACTTGTAGCCACGGTGCGCCAACTGGGCCAGGAGAAATTTTTGCCCCGCTGCGCCACCTACGACCGAGAAGGCCGTTTCCCTACGGAAAACTATGATGACCTGCGCAAGGCAGGATTCCTCGGCCTAGTTATTCCGGAACGCTACGGCGGCCTGGGTGTCGACTATGCTCGTTACATGGAGATCTCAGCGGAACTTGGCCGCTGGTGCGGTGCTACGGCCCTGACTTTCAATATGCATTGCGCCACCATGTTGTGGACCAGCCAGATGGCTGATGATCTGAAGATGACGCCCACGCAGCGCTACAAACATGAAAAGCGCCGCGCCGGCATCTACAAAAAAGTAATCAAGGACGGTGCCATTTTTGCCCAGCCGTTCTCCGAACCTAACAGCGCGGCAGCGGCAGGAAAGGCTCCATTCGGAACCACCGCCAAAAAGGTAAGGGGCGGCTGGCGGGTCAATGGCCGCAAGCACTTCGCATCCCTAGCTGGGGCAGCAAACTATTACGGCGTGTTGTGCACCGAGGCAAAGGACGTGGACGAAGCGGATGTGCGCGACACCATATATCTGGCCATCGATGGCATGGCGGATGGTTTCAAGATAACCGGCGACTGGGATGTCCTGGGCATGCGGGCAACATCCTCTAATAACCTGGAATTAACCGATGTGTTCGTGCCCAATGATCATCAACTCATGCCCCGCGGCAAGTACTACCAAGCCGCACTGAATTGGCCCCACATGTTCATGAGCTTGTGCCCTACCTATATGGGCATCGCTCAAGCAGCCTTCGATTTTACCTGCGAATATCTGCGCGGAGAGGTGGACGGCGGGCCACCAGCAGGCAGCGCCCGGCATAGCGCCGCGAAGCAGATGGCGGTGGCCGAAATGCGTATTAAGTTGGAACAAGCCCGCGCCCTGTTCGAACGCGCCGTCGGTGAGGCGGCCATAAACCCTTGCAAGGACGAACGCCTTCGCGCCTATGCGGCGCAATATACCGTCATGGAATTCGCGAACGATATCTGCCGCCTAGCCTTGCGCACTTGTGGCGGCCGTGCCATTTTCCGTAATCTGCGGCTGGAACAGCTTTACCGCGACAGCCGATGCGGCTCCCTCATGTTGCCTTGGACGCCTGAAATCTGCATGGAGCGCCTTGGCCGGGAAAGCCTATTTGATCCCAGCGACCACCAGAAGGAATTATAGGACGCGATGGATATTTCCCATTGGATCAGCCATTGGGCTGATTGGGACAGTGATCGAATTGCGGTGCATTTCGAAGATCAGGATATTTCGTATGGCGAAATGGAGATTCGGGTCAGCCGCCTGGCGGCTATGTTGTCTGGCCAGTTAAACGTAGGCAAGGGGGACCGCGTAGCGCACTTGGGCTACAACAGCCCCGAGTTACTGGAACTTTTGTTCGCCTGCGCCCGACTCGGAGCCATGCTTGTCCCCTTGAATTGGCGATTGGCGCCACCTGAACATGCATGGATATTGCAAAATTGCGAATCGAAGGCGTTACTGGCGGAGCCTGACTTTGTAGATCACTTGAACAGAATTCGGGACGAAGTACCGGACCTTGCAATTATTGTCTACGGCGGCGGAGACCAATGGCATTCATATGAGGATTTGCTAACCGCGGCTGGAGCGGATGCTGGCGGCGGAACCTTGGATGATCCCGTGACCATCGTTTACACATCCGGCACCACGGGCCGGCCCAAAGGCACACTACTAACTCAAAATGCTCTGTTCCATAACGCGGTAAATGCCATCGCTGCACACGATATCACCCGCCATGACCATGGCTTGACAGTTCTACCCATGTTTCATGTAGGAGGCATGAACATCCACACGACCCCTTCGATCTACGCCGGTGCAACCACGACCATTCAGGCGCGATTTGATCCGGCAAACACGCTGACCGCAATCTCCGAACGAAAACCCACTATATTCCTCACTGTGCCTGCGATGACCTTGGGACTGATCTCCCATCCCAACTGGGAGACGACGGATCTTTCATCCCTACGTCTCGTCGGGATCGGCTCGTCGGCAGTACCAGAAGCGGTCTTGCGCGCCTTTTTGATTCGTGGCGTCCCGGCCACACAGATTTACGGACTGACGGAAAGCGCCCCGGTAGCCATTTGTCTGCCTCTGGAAGATGTAGAACGGAAGATGGGATCCTGCGGCAAACCAGCACTGCATACCAGGGCACGCATTGTTGACAATTCTGGCATGCCCGTCGCACCGGGCGAGGCAGGAGAGATAGTCTTATTGGGCAAGAACCTGTTTCAGGCATATTGGCGCAATGAAGAGGGCACCCGCGAAGCCTATACGGGCGGCTGGTTCCATACCGGCGACATCGGTCACCAGGATGAAGATGGCTACTATTACGTAGATGAGCGCAAGAAGGATGTGGTGATTTCGGGCGGCGAGAACATCTATCCGGCGGAACTAGAAAATATTCTGGCTGATTGCACAGACCTGTTGGAAGCTGCGGTGATCGGCCGTCCCGACGAACGCTGGGGTGAAATTCCCGTAGCCTGCGTAGTACGCCGGCCGGGTAGCTATATCCAAAGCGCCGATGTCCTGGAGTTGTTCGAGGGACGTCTTGCCCGGTTCAAACATCCGCGCGGCGTGATCTTCCTGGAGACCCTGCCCCGCAATACCATGGGTAAAGTGGAAAAATTCACCTTGCGTGCGAAATTTGAAGCTAATAGTCCGTAAACCGCAAAAAGGTTGGTAGGTTGTCTCTACCATCGCCACAAATTCGTTATATTTTGCGGCTAGAATTACTAGTACTTGGGAGACTAGACGGGGAATTGGTGTGAAACTGAAAGTTCTAGGACATTTGGTATTGATTGTGGCGGCGCTGTCGCATGGTGAGGCCCTCACGCAGGCGCAGATCAAAACGCCTGCGAAGCAGGCGATCTTGATCGATCACACCACGGGAACCGTTTTGTTGGAAAAAAACGCCGAGCAATCCATGGCGCCTTCCTCCATGTCCAAGCTGATGACCCTTTATATGTTGTTCTCCCAGCTGACTGCCGGCGGCCTATCCATGGAAGATACCTTCCCGGTTAGCAAAAAGGCTTGGCGCATGGGTGGGTCAAAAATGTTCGTCCGCGTGAACACCCAGGTCAAAATATCCGATTTGATCCGGGGCATCATCGTTCAATCCGGCAACGATGCCTGTATCGTGGTAGCAGAAGGTATTAGTGGCGACGAAAATTCGTTTGCGGCGCAGATGAACGAAACCGCTTGGGGAATCGGCATGCTGGACAGCCATTTTGTCAATTCATCCGGATGGCCGCACCCTGAACACGTTACCACGGCCAAGGATTTGTCCATTCTAATCCGGCTTTTAGTGGATAAGTTCCCGAAATATTATCAAATTTTCTCGGAACGCAGTTTCACTTATTCGAAAATCCGTCAAGGTAACCGCAATCCACTGCTTTACAAGAATATCGGCGCCGACGGCTTGAAGACCGGCTATACGAAGGCAGCGGGCTACGGTTTGGCCGCTTCTGCTGTACGCGACGGGAGACGTCTGCATCTGGTAGTTAATGGCCTGAATAGCGTCAATCAGCGCAGCCGGGAATCACAACGCCTGCTGTCCTGGGGGTTTCGTGCGTTCGGCAATTACACCTTGTTCAAAGCAGGCGAAAAAGTCTCAGATGCCGATGTCTGGCTGGGCAATGAAGGTACCGTGCCATTGTTGATCGAGAAACCTCTGACCATAACCATACCCCGCAGGTCCCGCCGCACTATGAAGGTCAGTGTGAATTATTTAGGCCCGTTGCCAGCCCCCATTGTTAATGGCCAACAAATCGCCACCTTGCGCATCGAAGCGCCGAATATGGTTGCAATTGAGCGGCCCTTGATCGCTGGAGCGGACGTGGCCCGCAAGGGGTTCGTTGGTCGCTTAGGTGCGGTGTTGGAACATCTGCTGTTCGGTAGTAACTCCAACTAGGTCATGGCTGAGAATCAGGAACAAGCCACTGGGCCCATCGCCACAGAGGAATTGATCGGCCATGTTGGGGCGGGAAGGGCCTTTCTAGAGGCAGCCGCGGCCAGTCGGATGCCCCATGCCTGGCTTATTTCCGGACCCCTAGGCATCGGAAAGATGACCTTGGCTTACCGCATGGCCCGCTTTCGACTAACGCAACAGGATGGCAACGACCTGTTTGGCCCTTCCGAGACGCTCCATATGGATGGCGGTAACCCCATATTCCATCGCGTTATGGCTGGGGGGCATGGAGACCTCCGGATCATAGAACGCGACGTGAATCATCGTACCAAGAAACGGCGCAGCGATATTATCGTGGATCAAATTCGTGACCTGAGCCGTTTTTTCACTATGACATCGGCCGAGGGGGGTTGGCGAGTAGCCATCATCGACGGAGCGGACGAGATGAACCCTAATGCCGCTAATGCCCTGTTGAAGCTGTTGGAGGAGCCACCAGCGCGCAGCCTGCTTCTATTGGTCTGTCACGCACCGGGCCGGTTGCTTCCGACTATTCGGTCACGCTGTCGCCACCTTATTCTGAGGCCTCTGAACGAAGCAGACGCTATGGCCGTGATGACGCAACAGGCTCCGGATATGGACCAGAAGGATCGTCTTGGCCTGGTCCGGCTGGCCGAGGGCAGCCCGGGCAGGGCACTGGCCATGGCGAAAGAGGGTGGATTGGAAGCCTATGGCGAATTGTTGGCCATGCTCGGGAATCTTCCGGATGTGGATTTCGCGGAGGTACATGCTCTCGGTGACAGGTTGAACCGAGCCAACAATGAAGAGGCTTACCGGGTCTGGGTCGACCTACTGCGTTTGTGGTTATCTCGCTTGGCACGTGGCAGCGCAGCGCCCGGCAGCTGGACCGAGGCCACCTCGGGTGAAAGGGATTTAGCCCGACGCCTGACAATCAATGTCAGCCTTGATCACTGGGTCGGGCTGTGGGAAAAGATCGGCAGTTTGGCCATGAGGGCCGAACGGGTCAACCTGGATCGCAAGCAAGTGGTGATCAATGCCTTCATGGCGTTGCAAAGTACGGCGCGCCAGTAAAGCCAAGGTTAGAACTGGAATACGACGATGGCAGAGGCCTATTACATCACGACGCCAATTTATTACGTCAATGACAAACCCCACATTGGTCACGCATATACGACATTGGCCTGTGATGTGATCGCGCGCTTCATGCGCCTGGATGGCTACGATGTGTTGTTCATGACTGGCACCGACGAACACGGCCAGAAAGTGGAGAAATCGGCCCATGCCGAGAATACGGACCCCTTGGCTTTTTGCAATCGCGTTAGCCAGAACTTTCACGACCTATCGCCACTGTTGAATTTTACCAACGACGGCTTCATTCGTACCACTGAAGAACGCCATACCAAGGCTTCTCAAGCTCTGTGGCGGGCGGTTGCGGACGCAGGGGATATCTATCTCGACAAATATGCCGGCTGGTATTCAGTGCGGGACGAAGCGTACTACGCCGAGGACGAGCTGCAAGATGGCCCAAATGGTCAAAAGCTGTCGCCTTTCGGCTCACCGATAGAATGGGTAGAAGAACCCAGTTATTTCTTCCGTCTATCCCAATGGCAGGATCGTCTGCTGTCCTATTACGAAGCCGATCCGAACCGCATTCTGCCCCTCAGCCGCCGCAATGAAGTGATTAGCTTCGTAAAATCGGAACTGAGAGATCTATCTGTTTCGCGCACTTCATTTAGATGGGGGATACCCGTGCCGGGCGATGATGACCACATCATGTATGTCTGGTTCGACGCCTTAACCAACTACATAACCGCAGCCGGTTACCCGGATACAGAGTCAGAGAGGTTTAAGACGTTCTGGCCAGCCAATGTGCATATGGTGGGTAAGGATATCCTACGCTTCCACGCGGTCTATTGGCCGGCTTTTTTGATGTCGGCAGGAATTGAGCCACCAAAACGGATTTTCGCCCACGGGTGGTGGACTGTCGAAGGTCAGAAGATGTCGAAATCCCTGGGAAATTTTATTCCACCACAAGACATTGTAGAAAAATATGGGTTGGATCAGGCACGTTATTTCATGATGCGGGAATTGCCCTTCGGCAACGACGGCAATTTCTCCCACATCGCTATGGTTAACCGTATAAACAGCGATCTTGCCAATGACTTCGGCAATTTGGCCCAGCGGGTCTTGTCTATGATCAACAAAAACTGCAAAGGGGCAGTGCCGACGCCGGGCCTGATGAAGGTGGACGATTCGGCGCTGCTCGTTCCGGCGCGAGAACTGGTAGACAAGATGCGTGCGCATATCGAGGTGCAGGCGATCCATCTGGCCCTGACTGCTCTGTGGGACTTGGTGGGTCAAGCAAACCGCTACGTAGATTCCCAGGCCCCTTGGGCCTTACGCAAAACCGATCCGGAGCGTATGGCAACGGTGCTTTACGTGTTGGCAGAAGTGATCCGACATTTGGCTATCTTGGCTCAGCCGGTTGTGCCGGATGCTGCGGGCAAAATGCTTGATCAATTGGCAATTCCGCAAGATCAGCGCGATTTCTCTAATCTGAGTGAAGTCTACATGCTCAAGCCCACAACCCCCTTGCCTAAACCCCAAGGTGTCTTTCCCCGCTATTCAGGCGATGACGGGGCGAATTCGTGAGCCAACTAGTCGACAGCCACTGCCATCTGGATTTTCCCTCATTGCGCGGCGACCTGGAGGGCGTGATGGAGCGGGCAGCGGCGGCCGGTATTGGCGCCATGGTGACCATTTGTACACGGGTGCAACAATTTCCCTCAATCCTGGAAATCGCCGAACGGTTCGAAAATGTCTATTGTTCGGTCGGCTTACATCCCCATGATGCGGCGGAAGAGCAAGATCTGACGGCGGCGCGCCTGGTGGAACTGGCAACCCATGACAAAGTTGTCGGCATTGGCGAAACGGGTCTGGATTATCATTACAACAAAAGTCCCCATGTCATCCAGGCACGGATGTTCCGCCGCCATATTGCTGCATCGCGGGAATTGCAGATGCCTCTGATCGTTCACAGCCGGGCGGCGGACGGGGAAATGGTTGAAATCTTGCAGGAGGAATCCTCCAACGGGGCCTTTCCTGGTGTGCTGCATTGTTTTTCGTCCGGCCCGCAGTTGGCCCACGCTGCTCTAGAGCTGGGTTTCTATATTTCGTTCAGCGGCATACTGACCTTCAAGAATGCCCAGGCAGTGCGTGACATAGCGGCGGAAGTCCCCCTGGACCGATTATTGGTAGAGACCGATGCACCCTATCTTGCCCCCGCGCCCCATCGCGGCAAGGACAACGAACCCGCCTACGTCGCCCACACGGCCGCCAGGCTTGCTGAGATGTGCGGTTTGAGCATGGCTGAAATCACCCGACAAACCACCGAAAACTTTCAACGCCTGTTCAGCAAGGCTGCCTAGCACAAGAAACGCCGGTTCTTCTTTTGGAGAGACGGCGATAAATTTGAATTGATTAAGCCCTAATGAACTTCGGACCAGACTCTGCGCTTCACCATGTACAGCACGATAGTCAGGATTATTAGGTACAAGATCACTTTCACGCCCATCTGTTTGCGTGCTTCCAAGGTGGGCTCGGAGGCCCAGGCCAGGAATGTGACGACGTCCTTGGCAATTTGATCCTTGCTGTTCTTGGTGCCATCAACGTAATCCACGGATTCGTCATCAATCGGCGGGGCCATCGCAATCTGGTGACCGGGAAAATAGGAATTGTAACTCATCTCCTCGGCCACGGTGACGCCGCTGGGGGCGTCGGTGTATCCCGTTAGCAATGAGTATAAATAGTTTTCTCCGCCGGTCCGGGCTTTTACGATCAGTGACAAATCAGGGGGATAGGCACCGTTGTTGGAGGCGCGCGCCGCTTTTTCGTTGGCAAATGGCGAAGGCATGTAATCCGACAATTTGCCCGGCCGCTCGAACATCTCGCCTTCAGCATCGGGGCCGTCCATCACAGTGTATTCCGTTGCGATGGCCTTGGCTTGATCTTCATTCAAACCAATTTCAAGCAGATTGCGGAAGGCTATGTACTTCAGACCATGGCAGCCACTACACACTTCCCGGTAGACCTGAAGACCACGCTGCACGGCGGCTCGGTCGAAGGTGCCAAAAATGCCGCCGTGGCTCCATTCAATATTTTTGGGCGCTTCCGCATCGCCTGCGGCCCAGGCTGCAGGAGAGAGGATAAATGTCGCGAAGGCAAAAATAAGAGCAAGTTTATGCATCAGACACGATCCTCCGCCTTAGCGACCGCGTTATTGACGTCTCCACTCTCTTTGCTACTTTCCAACACCGCTGTAGCGATAGAATTTGGTAACGCCTTGGGTTGTTCAAACCAGCCGATTAACGGCAAAGTTAAGAAAAACAGGAAGTACAGTGCCGTCGCCAGCCGGCCAAACACGATAAACACACCTTCTGGTGGATTTCCGCCCACATAACCAAGGACTACGCAATCAATTAAGAAGGCCCAGAACAACATTTTATAAACCGGGCGAAATCGCGCCGAGCGAACTTTAGACGTATCCAGCCACGGGAGGACGAAAAGGATCAGAATTGCTGCAAACATGGCGATTACGCCGAGCAGCTTGTCCGGGATCGCCCGCAAGATGGCGTAAAACGGCAGGAAGTACCATTCGGGAACGATATGCGGCGGCGTCACCAGAGGATTGGCCGGCGTGTAATTATCTGGATGGCCCAGAAAATTGGGCGCGAAGAATAGCGTGATGGCAAAGATAATGCCAAACACTCCCATGCCATAGAGATCCTTCACTGTGTAATAGGGATGAAACGGGATGGTGTCTTGGGGACCCTTGATGTCGATACCTAAAGGGTTGTTGGATTTGTGGTGATGCAACGCCCACAGATGCACAAACACCACGCCGAACATTACGAACGGAAGCAGATAGTGCAAGCTGTAGAACCGGATCAGGGTAGGTTGATCTACAGAAAATGCGCCCCACAGCCAGGTCACGATGTTCTCACCCACCAACGGTACCGCCGAAAACAGGTTGGTGATCACCGTAGCGCCCCAAAAACTCATCTGACCCCAGGGCAACACATAGCCCATGAAAGCAGTGGCCATCATCAGAATGAAAATGATGATACCCATCCACCACAAGATCTCACGTGGCGCCTTATAGGAGCCATAGTAAAGACCCCTGAAAATGTGGATATAGACAACGATAAAGAAGAAGGAGGCGCCGTTGGCGTGCATATAACGTAGTAGCCAGCCATAGTTCACATCGCGCATGATGTGTTCCGTACTATCGAACGCCATGGACGCGTGTGGCGTATAATGCATTGCGAGCACGACGCCAGTGACGATCTGCAAAACCAGCATGATCCCGGCTAGGGACCCCATGTTCCACCAATAGTTCAGGTTCTTAGGCGTCGGATATGCGACAGCCGAACCATGAATGAAGCTGAAGATTGGTAGCCGGTATTCAATCCATTTGATTACGGCATTATTCGTCTGAAAGGTTGATTCACCTGACATGTCTGCCCCCTAGCCGATCTTGATGTTGCTATCGTCTAAGAAGACATAGTCGGGCACGGTCATGTTCACCGGTGCAGGTCCCTTGCGAATGCGTCCCGAGGTGTCGTAGTGGGAGCCGTGGCAGGGGCAGAACCAGCCGTTGTATTCCCCTTGCTGCCCCAGGGGCACGCAACCCAAGTGCGTGCAGACGCCCACAAGAATAAGCCATTCCGGCTTTTCCGCCCGGTCCGTGTCTGCCTGAGGGTCCGGAAGATCATCCAATGATACCGCCTTGGCTGCGGCGATCTCCGCTTGGGTGCGATGGCGGATGAACACCGGCTTGCCCCGCCAATTCACCGTGATCGACTGTCCCGCTACAATACCAGACAAATCAACTTCGATCGAGGACAACGCCAAAACGTCCTTAGAAGGATTCATTTGATCGATAAAAGGCCATGCGGTGCCGACGACACCAACCACACCCAGACCGCCGGCCGTCACGTATAAGAAATCCCGGCGCCTGGGGTCCTGTTCACCCTCGCCTTTATCATCCGCCATGGTTCGATCGCTTTCCATTAATTCTATTGGGAGATTGGCTGCCCTTATTTGTCATGGCGAGGGCCATTTGTCCAGTCATCGCGGGGCAGTCAACCCGCATAAATCATTGCGGTGGCGGGCTTTTCCGAAACACTGGCCATAACAGGGCAAATCAGCAATGCTGCGCCATGCGTCTGGCTCTATATCAACCTGATATTCCGCAAAACACCGGCACCCTGATCCGTCTGTGCGCCTGCCTGGATGTGCCCATTGATATTATTGAACCATGTGGTTTCACCTTCACGGACCGGCAGTTGCGCCGGGCGGCGATGGATTATACCAAGGATGCAGAATTACGGCGGCATGATTCGTGGGACCATTTTTTACCTCAGATTTCGGACCGGTTGGTTCTGGCTACTACCAAGGGAGATAGCCCCTACACGAAGTTTACCTTCCAGGCCGACGACCATATCCTTCTCGGGCAGGAACAATCCGGCGTACCAGAAGAAGTTCATGAACAGGCCGACGTTCGTCTCCAAATTCCCATGCGGAAGGGGGCCCGATCGTTGAATATCGCCGTTGCTGGAGCGATGATTTTAGGGGAAGCCTTACGCCAAACTCACGGGTTTGCTGCCGCAAAAGGGTGATCTCCTGATGACGCCGATGCCCTATCCGTGGGCCTTCATCAAGGAGCAGACATTAGAAATCGTTACGCCACAATTCTAGAAAGATGGACGCCATGAAACACAGATCTTACGGCGACCCTTTTCGGGTACAAGCATGACATTAGAATTTTGCCGCACCGTGGATAGCGAACAAATCCGCCAGGCCAGCAGCCGCTTGGTTAAGATGGTCGAATAGTGAACACAAAGGTCGACACCGTCATCTTTGATCTAGGTGGTGTGCTGATAGACTGGAGCCCTTTTCATCTGTACCGTAAGATTTTCAACAATGATGCCGAAATTGCACGCTTTTTAAAAGAAATTGACCTGTTCAATTGGTTATTGGACGCGGATGCCGACAAATCATTTCAAGCCGGCATAGAGGAATTGGCTGCCCGGCTGCCTCATCTGGCTGAACCCATTTTGGCATATTGGCATCGCTGGCCGGAGACCATAAACGGCACTTTTGACGACACTTTGGCTGTCGTCGCGGAATTGCGGGGTCAGAGCGTGCCGCTGTATGTAATTTCCAACTGGTCGTCTGAAACGTGGCGCCATGCTGAGCATTATCCATTCCTAGAATGGTTCAACGGAGTGGTGATTTCCGGGCTCGAACGAGTAGCCAAACCAGACCGTCGAATATTCGACATTACCTGCGAACGCTACAACCTGACACCGGCACACTGTGTTTTCATTGACGATATGGGCGACAATGTTAATAGCGCTTCCGCCCTGGGCTTTCACGGCATCCAATTCCACGACGCACGGGGTCTACGCCAACAGTGCGTTGAAGTAGGATTACTGCCATGAATTAGGGCTAGTTAGTGATTGAATTATTCAGCATGTACCTGATGGGTAAGGCTTTAACTAAGCGGCCGCTAAAGGTCAGTCACAGGGTCGTCGACTAGGACTATGCTGCAAAAAAGAGGAGAGTGCTCGCAACCATCGCGTCGGACCAACTGCTTCGTCTGCAGATCAAAATTGTCGAGCAGGACTAGAATGGGCTGATCAAATGCACCGGCGAATTGCAGTGGGCCCGTCGGCATCGTCGACAGCTTAACTTTCAAAGACCGCGACGGCAAAAGTGATGTAGCACGCACTGTATTCACCATTGTGGTTCTGGCATGGCAGTTTAATTAAATAGGCCCTGCCTGGGCCGTATAGGTGATTAAGACAACCAATTAGCCGCAATTCTTGGAAAAATGGCTAAATTCGCAAATCCTTCGGCTAGGCCGACAAAATTTAAGCTCCGATGCCCCGTACCTAGGTAGCAGGTTGACAGCCCATTAAGGTTTATTTATAAACGGTCTCTTGCAATTAATAATGATTATCAATTGCAAGAGCCCGTTTATTATGAAAAATCAATAGGAGTGAACTAAAGTGAAGCGTAATTCCTTAATGTGTCGGGCTGCAATCGTCGTCGCTGCCCTTAGCCCTGCGTCACCCTTAGCAACGCCGGTCGCAGCCGAGGAAGTCAACCTCTATTCATCCAGGCAGCCCTATTTGATGAAACCATTACTTGATGCCTTCACCGAGAAGACCAAGATCCAAGTCAACATGGTTTACATGAAAAAGGGCATGTTAGAGCGGCTGAAATCGGAAGGCATAAATAGTCCAGCAGATTTGATCCTGACCACGGATATTGGCAATCTGCACAACCATGACATGGCTGGCCTCCTACAGCCCATCAATTCCGCGATTCTATCGTCCAATATCCCGGCGCAGTACCGTCACCCCGATGGCAACTGGTTCGGCCTAACGGCCCGGGCCCGTGTGATTTATGCATCCAAGTCCCGGGTTAAGACCGGCGAAGTCACAACCTATGAAGATCTGGCCCTTCCCAAGATGAAGGGCCGGGTGTGCACCCGCTCGGGCAAGCATGTCTATAATGTTTCGTTGCTTGCCTCTATCG
>ERZ651768.2094-NODE-2094-length-14171-cov-3.688236_pt1 | contig 14171 bp, 7 predicted proteins | sample MGYA00514754_ERZ651768 | MGnify/ENA metagenome assembly ERZ651768 | reverse complement strand
TGGGGACCTATTCCGGCGGAATGAAGCAACGGTTTGGCATTGCCCAAGCACTTTTAGGGGACCCTAAGTTAATTATTGTAGATGAACCAACCGCAGGCCTTGATCCCACCGAGCGTAACCGATTCCATAATCTTTTAAGTGAGATTGGGGAAAATGTAATTGTTATCCTATCCACTCATATTGTGGATGATGTGAGCGATCTTTGCAATGACATGGCCATTATATTGAATGGAGAAGTAAAACTGAAAGGTGAGCCCATCAACCTGATTAAAAATCTTAATGGGAAAGTATGGAAGGGTCTGGTTGAAAAATCAGAATTGGTTACTCTTGAAAAGAAGAACCAATTAATCTCATCTAGGCTTTATTTAGGCAAAGTTCAAGTTCGATTATTCAGCGAATCCACATTGGATAATGGTTTTGAACCAGCTGATCCAGAGATTGAAGATATATATTTTTCCACTATTGATAACTTAAATATCAGCGGAGCTCAATAGAGATGTGGAAGCACATTTTAGATTTTGAACTTCGACAAGGGTTTAGAAAAACATCCGTCCTTGTTTATTTCGCTGTATTTTTTGGTTTGGCATTTCTAATTGTCAATATTTTAGGGGGCGCATTCACTGGTGCTCGGATCGTTGTTGGGAATGCGAATAATAACTTGAATGCACCGATGGTAATTGCAATGATCCAAACTCTTTTCAGTATTCTTGGAGTGTTAGTTTGTGCCGCACTATTTGGTAATGCTGGTTACCGGGATTATGAATACAATACGCATCCATTGTTTTTTACTAAACCGATTAAACCCTCTGATTATTACTGGGGTCGGTTCTCCAGTGCATTCATATTAAATATTTTTATCCAATTGGGCCTAACTCTGGGAATGTTGTTTGGTTTTCTTATGCCGTATCTAGATCAGGATGCCATTGGTCCATTCAGTCTTTTTGCATACCTTCATTCCTTTCTACTCCTCGTAGTCCCAAATATTTTTCTGGTGGGCGCGATGCTTTTCACCCTGGCCGTTCTAACCCGTAGGATGCTACCGACTTACCTGGCATCGGTTGTTCTTCTGTTTGGATATCTTACAGCCGGAAATCTGGTAGCGGATATAGAAACGCGCTGGATTGCGGCTTTGTTGGATCCTTTTGGCGGGGAAGCTGTCAGTGTAGCTGTTAGATACTGGACACCGGTAGAACAAAATCAAAATCTTATCCCTATGACAAAATGGGTTCTATTAAATCGATTGATTTGGATTGGAGTCGGAGGTGTATTTATTGGCATTGGTTTATGGAAATTCGATTTTAAAAATTTTGAACAGGGAGGGTCTAAAAAAGAAAAAAGATTAGTAAATGCTCCTGAGCCAGAACCAGTCATGGGTATGGGTTTTAAACAAGTTAATCCTTTATTCAATTCATTCACTTTATGGCAGCAGTTCAAGGCCCAGGTTTTCATTGAGATTAAACGAGCTTTCCGAGATCCATATTTTTTGGCTATTGCCGGAACCGCTGCAGGATTCCTTATTTTGAATCAACGGGCTATAGGGAACATGTATGGTGTGAATACACTACCTGTCACCTATCAGGTACTTGAAGTTTTGGCTGGGTCATTTGCATTGTTTATGCTGATACTAATTACATTTTATGCTGGACAGATTGTTTGGCGAGAGCGAGAATTGAAAGCGGATCAGATCATGGATTCTTTGCCCATTCCAAACTGGATCCCAATGGTTTCTAAACTGATTGCTTTGATCCTAATCCCCGGGATCATGCTGGTGGTTTTGATGGTGATTGGACTTGGTATCCAGACCTGGCGAGGGTATTACGATTATGAAATTCATTTATACCTGAAACAACTCTTCCTATTAGACTGGACAGATTATGCCCTGTTGTGTGTCCTGGCTTTCACGATCCAGACAATTGTAAATCATAAATATCTTGGGCATTTCATTATGGTTCTATATTTCCTGTTTGGGATGTTTGCAGGACAATTTGGGTTGGATCATACACTTTATCATTATAGCTCAGGAGCCGGTGCAACCTATTCAGACATGAACGGGTTCAGTCCTTACATCTGGAGACTGATGTGGTATAAGATGCACTGGAGTGCCTGTGCCGTGCTTTTGGCTCTTGCGAGCAATCTGTTTTGGAATCGCGGATTATCCAGTGATTTTAAATCTCGTTTTGTGTTGGCAAAGTCACGCATGACGTCAAGTGTCAAAAACAGTGTAGCTTTATTCGGGCTTTTATTTATCGGATTTGGCAGTTTTATTTTTTATAACACAAATATTCTGAATGAATATCATCGCTCCGACTATTATGAAAAACGATCGGCAGATTATGAAAAAACCTATAAAAAGCATAAAGGGATTCCCCAGCCAAAGATTACAAGTGTAAATAGTAAAGTTCATTTATTTCCCAAAGAAGCACGGGTAGAATTTTCTGGTGTTTACCAGATGAAAAATAAAACAAACGCTGTGATTGATACAGTTCATGCCAATTTTGATCGACGAAATCCTTTTAAAAAATATAAATGGGGGAGGCCCAACGAAGTCAGTTTTACAGATAGCACATATGGGTGGAATATGTTTGTTTTCGATCCACCCATCCATCCCGGAGATGAATTTTCACTTGAATTTTCGGGATCAAGAATGCGAACCGGATTTTCTAATGGCGGTATAGACCGGACCGTTGTGGAGAACGGGATAATGATCTGGAGTGGTGAATTATTTCCAACATTTGGCTATAATCCTGACAGAGAATTAAGTAATAAAAGAACCCGGAAAAAATATGATCTTTCTGAAAACAAGGACCCTATGCCAAAATACGATAACATAGAAGGGAATCAACACGGTATTTTGGGCGACGATGCAGACTGGGTGAATTTTGAAGTTATTATGAGTACGGATTTAGACCAGATCGCTATGGCGCCCGGTTACTTGCAAAAAAAATGGGAAGAGAATGATCGTAAGTTTTTCCATTATAAAATGGACCAGCCTATTCACAACCTGTTTGCCTTTGTTTCAGCCCGGTATAAGGTCCGGGAGGAACACTGGAATGGGATCAGCCTAGAGATCTATCATCATCCCACGCACGATTACAACTTGGATAAACTTATGGAAGGAATGAAAAAATCCATAGAATTCTATACTGAACTTTACGGACCCTATCCTTATCGGCAATGCCGGATCCTTGAATTTCCAAGATATTCCAGTTACGCAGCATCATTTCCGAATACAATCCCGTTTTCTGAATCCATTGGATTTGTTATGGATGTGAATCCGGATGACTCGGAAGATTTGGATATGCCTTTTTGGGTTACTGCCCATGAGATGGGGCACCAGTGGTGGCCGCACCAGGTTTCCGGTGGTAATGTTCAGGGCTCCGCATTCTTGAGTGAAGGGTTGGCAGAATATTCTGCTGTATCTCTTCTGGCCAAGGAAAAAGGCGAAAAACAGCTCCGGAAGTTCCTGAAGTATGAACTGGATAAATATTTAGGGGGCCGAGCATTCGAACAGAAACATGAACCGTCTATCGTTGAGACTGAAGGGCATCAGTATATCCATTATAACAAAGCTGGGCTTGTAATGTACACCTTATCAGATTTTATTGGCAAAGATGTGTTCAACTCCGCTTTAGGGAAATTCATAAGCAAATTCAGATATAAATCAGATCCATACACGAACATTGGTGAATTTGTAAAAATGATTAGGAAGGATACACCAGATGACCTTCAATATCTTATTACAGATACATTTGAAAAAATCACTTTATATGAAAATAAAGCGAAGGAAGCTACAGCCATTGAAAATGAAGATGGTACTTTCACAGTAACTATGAAGGTAGAAACAAAAAAGGTTTATGCCGATAGCGTTGGCAATCAGACAACTGCTGAATTGAATGATTGGTTGGAGATTGGAGTACTAGGTGAGACAGATGTGAATGGGGAAATGGAAGAGCTGCCTATTTACCTGGAGAAAGTTTTAATCTCCGATTCTTTATCCACCTATACGGTCCAGGTTGACCAAAAACCAATCAAAGCGGGAATCGACCCTATGCACAAATTTGTCGACCGCGATTCAGATGATAATCTGGTTCGGGTGATCATTAAAGATGTAGCAAGCCCCAATGACATTTAAATTGATTTGTATTCTATTGCTGTAAATAACTTTTCTGAATAACCATTTTAAAAATATTATTCATCCCATTTTTATTAACATCCATTGTTTTACCTGCAAAAGATTATTTCCAGCAGCACGTTGCTTATGAGATCAGTGTGGAATTGAATGACGAAGCTCATACACTTTCCGCACATGAAAAGGTAACCTACACCAATAATTCGCCGGATACACTTAATTTTATCTGGTTTCACCTCTGGCCAAATGCGTATAAGAATGATTCCAGCGCATTGGCACAACAATTCCTACGTTTAGGCAGTACCCGTTTTAAGTATACCAAGGAAAGAGATCGAGGCTATATTGACAGCCTGGATTTTTACATAGATGGCATTGATGCAGAGTGGCAGTTTCACCCGGAGTGGATTGATGTTGCAAAAGTGACCTTACCCAAGCCATTGCATCCAGATGGAATTATTACCATTGAAACACCCTTTTTTGTGAAGCTTCCGAAAGTAATCTCCCGACTTGGGCATTCTGGAAATCACTATGAGATCACCCAATGGTATCCTAAGCCTGCTGTGTATGATAAGGATGGCTGGCATCCCATGCCATACCTGAACATGGGTGAATTTTACAGTGAGTTCGGATCATTTGATGTAAAGATCACCTTGCCGAAGAATTACCGTATCATGGCTACTGGTGACATTGTTGACAGTGAACAAGAATTAGCCTGGCTGGATTCATTGGCTGTCGTTGGTGATTCCTTGAACACATTGGATGATAAGGATTTCAAGAAAACTATAAAAAAATTGCAGAAAGAAAGAAAAAAGAATAAAAAGAAAAAGAAGAAGGATCCAGAACCCAAAGCAGAACCGGTTATGAAGACTGTACATTTCAAGCAGGTCAAAGTTCATGATTTTGCGTGGTTTGCCGATCCTTATTGGATTGTGCAAAAAGGAAAACTATGGCTGGAAGATTCTACGCGACAGATCATCTTGTGGAGCATGTATTTGCCCAAGAACGCAGAAATATGGAGATCATCTATAGAATATTTACATGATTCTGGATATTGGTATAGTCGTTTCTACGGTGATTATCCCTACAACCATATCACAGCAGTGGATGGCGATATGTCCGCCGGAGGCGGCATGGAATACCCCAATATCACAGTCATTTCAAGAGACCGTAGCAAAGACATGTTAGAATATGTTATTATGCACGAGGTAGGGCATAATTGGTTTTATGGTATATTAGGGAACAATGAGCGTGACCATACTTGGCTTGATGAGGGATTAAATGAATACACTAATATTCGGTATTGGGAAAAAAAGTATGCGGCCAGGAACAATCAGTTTATTATACAGGATTTTGCCCAGAACAAACTGGGGATAGGCAAAAACTTTGATATTCACCTTTTTCATTATTTAGCAATTGCAGGTATTGGAAAAAACAGAGATGCCCAGCCATTAAATATCTCTGCAAATAAAAACTTTACCTACGCCAATTATAGTCAGAATTACACAAGAACTGCTGTAATGATGCGTTTTCTACAGCATTACTTGGGGGAACAAAAGATTGATCAGATCATGCAGGATTTCTATGATACCTGGAAGTTTCGTCATCCCAAGCCCGATGATTTCAAGTTCTTTTTTGAGAAACATCTCGATGAAGATATAAGCTGGTTTTTTGAAAATGTGTTTGAAAAAACTAATTATATTGACTTTTGTATTACAAAAAATGGTAACACCTTTTGGCTTACTAACTCCGGAACTTTCAATGTGCCGGTGGAAATTGGCTATTATGATCAATCAGGGGAAGAAATCAGCAGGTCATGGGTCAGGACAAATGAAACAATTACCCAACTGGATACGCCTCCCAATTCTACCAGCGCTACCATTGACCCAGACCAAATCATGCCTGATATCCATCGTGTTAACAATACCACAAAACGTGGAATAAAAACACATTTTATTTTTGATAAACCCAGTTACTATGATCGAGATATATTCATTGTGCCATGGCTTTTTTCGTATAACACCTACAATGGGTTTACACCGGGATTATATGTTTGGAACGGATTTCTTCCAGGTTATGATAAGAGTTCTGTGGGTTTGAATCTGATGTATGATTTCAAGAATAATAAACCAGTTGGCAGTTTAGAATTGAGAAAAGGCTCAGACCAGATTTCATTCTTCTTTTCAAGTGTTTATAGCATGAAAATAGGAACGATGGCGGGCAGGAGCGGATTACAGTTAGGTTTCAGCGGTACCGTGAAAAAGCCATTGACAAAAAGCCCAATAACTAAGGTGGATGCAGATTATTTTTTTCATACTCTTGATGGCAATGCACTGGATCCTACACTCTATAATGCGGGAAATTACTCAATAGTTTCTCTAAAACTTGAGAACCGTTGGCATCCCAATATTTTCAAGGAATATTTTGTTCGCTTAGGTTTAAAAATGAGCAAAGGGTTTGTAAAGGGCAACTTGAATTCCGGTTTCACATATAGGGTAGCAAAAAAGATGAAAACATCGTTGTATGCTGGAGTTGGATTATTTCTTAAATCCAAAAATATTCCACAGCAATATCGTTATTACCTGAGTGGAACTGTAGACCCCGATTTCGAACAAATAGTCGTTGATAGAACAAAAACCAGCAGTGGTTTCAAAGTGCTTTATAATACTTATTATGGTTCCGGTGTGAGGGGGATAATAATTGATAACCCATTGCTGTCCACCGATAATCTGTTTTGGCATGTAAGGATTGACCAATCTATACCAATTCTGCCTGGAAATCTATTTCTTGATATTGCTGGAGCCCCTGATTTTGAAGAATCAAAATATGTATCAGCTGGATTTACCATCGGACCTATAATTATACCACTTTATCAAAGCTGGGAAAGGGAATTCAAGATACCCAATAATTTCGATTGGATTAAGAATAGATTTAGGATAGCACTGGTATTCCCTAATATCACTTTTGGTAGGTAGGGCTAGGCTAATACCAACTTAGTTTTGTAAATTGTGGCCTGCCTTTTCGATTAAAATTATATTATTAAAGGGGGGAGCTACATGTCACCTTGGAATAAAGATACTTTTTTAGAACATATGCGAGAGAATTGCAGCCGTGAAATGGCTAAAGTTGGGGAATCCGTTATACATTTTTCAGAACGTAACGCTGCGGATATTAGCTGGGGTCGTGGCACGGACCACGGAACTTTAACTTATCGCTGTAATAGTGATGAAGGATATTTACCGCTTTTTCATATGACATCCTTAGGGCAACTTAACCTACAAATTAATTTTATGCGTACTAAGGAAATACCACCCATGGTCATTCGTGATGTTGTTATTAAACTAGAATCAAATTTCTTGCGAGATTACAATGAGCAATCGTATCCCAGTGATGTTTTTGTTCCCATGGATGAACTCTTTCACACCCAGGGCCAGGTGGATAAATTCCTGAAGACTATGGAAGGTGCCACATACCGTTTGAAACAATAATTTGTTTCTAACTCGGAAATAAAAAGCCCTCGATTAATCGGGGGCTTTTTAATTTAATTCATTGCATTTTATTTGAATAACTAGGGTTATTTTGGTTTAAGACCCAATGCACTTATTCATTTTGATTTGTCAAAGATTTGTAGATAGGAATGTTTGTACTACAATCTACAATTCAGAACTATTTTGGATGGCGTTTTAAAAATGTATATGGTCTTCGAATGGATTAATAAATCAGGATAATGAAATACTAAATAAGGAAAAATGAAACAAATTGGATTCATATTTTATCTCAGCGGATTTTTATTCAGTGCAACTGGATATTTAAATGGTCTCATTCGCGATGTTTCTACCCATCAACCGCTCGTTGGGGTAAATGTGATCATCAGTGGGTCAGGGTTGGGCGCTGCCACCGATATGGATGGAAATTTTAGGATAGGTCATATACCCGTGGGAAGTTACAATGTTCGTGTGTCTATGATCGGTTATGAAGCGGTTTCCCGTGCCAACGTACATATCGTTCCCCAGCGAACCACCACTGTTAATTTTGACCTACATCCAACCGTGCTGGAAAGCGAAAGTGTGTCTGTTACGGCAAAGTTTTTTGAGCGAACGAAAGATGCGGTCACTAGCAGCAGAACGGTAGACATTGAGGAGATTCGATCTGATCCCATTGGTGTCTACGATATTATGGCCATGATGCAGGCTCTGCCTTCTGTGGTCTCTGGTGCAGACCAGTATAATGAAATCATCGTTCGCGGCGGTGCACCAGGGGAAAATTTATTTGTGATGGATTACCTGGAGATCCCTTACCCTAATCACTATCCGGAACAGGGCAAAGGCGGGGGTCCGGTAACCATGGTGGATACGGACTTTATTGAACGAATTGATTTTTATGCCGGCGCCTTCCCAGCACGATATGGCGAAAAACTTTCTTCAGTAATGGATGTCACACTCAGATCGGGAACCCGGGATAAGCATCTGGGGGAGGTCACTATGAATATGGCTGGTTTTGGAATAAACTTGGAAGGTCCTCTTGGGGAAAAAGGTTCATACTTATTTTCGTTGAAAAGATCATTCCTGGATTTTGTGATGATATCTACTGGGCTCCAGGCTGTACCTCAGTACTGGTCCAACCAGGGAAAGATCACTTACGACCTGTCACCCACCAAAAAAATGTTGATCAATTTCCTTGGCGGGATAGATGCCATCCATATTAAAGGTGAAAGAAATCCATCGCTGCGCGGTGCGGAAAATGTAGAGTTTGATTCACAGCAGGCCACGATCGGCATCACCTATAAAAACCTGTTTTCAAAAAAGGGGTATAGTATCCTTTCATTGTCCCAAAGCCTGGTACAATTAAATGCAAAAGTGTACGAACTGATTGAAAAGAACAAGCGAAATATTTTTTACCGGCAACGTGACTTGGAAAATGAAGCGACGATTCGTAGCGAGGTGAATTACAGGATTAGACCCGGGTTAGGGGTTAATGCCGGGTTTTCAATCAAAATGTCCAGTCTTGATTATGATAACTGGTTTGAAACCAGGCCGACAACCATTTACGGTTATTCACTCTTTCCCGATGAAATACCAGCAGTCATTACTCGTGATGAATTTGATGAAATTTATTTCCAATACCCTGCTACAATTGTTACACCATTGGATACACTTGGAGTTCTGGATACAATTAAAACAAATTCCATCCTTGATTACCAAAAGAAGGGTGGATTTATTCATGTTTCTTTTCAGCCCATTCAGGCATTGGAGCTTTCTTTAGGCGGTCGATACGATCATTTGAATCACACCGGAGTCGGCAGTACTTCGCCAAGGTTCGGGATGTCTTACCATTTCAATGATCTGCTGTCATTGAATTTTTCTACAGGACGGTATTTTCAACAACCTGCCAACATGTACCTTAACTCTACCCGGGGAAATCCGAAAACACTGGAAAATTATTACGCGGACCAGTCTGCCATTGGATTGGAATATTTTCCAATCACAGATACGCGCATAACCCTGGAAGCATTTACCAAGAAATACGCAGATATGGTCACCTTTGAGATGCTTATTGGATCAGATGGCAGGGACAGCTTGAATTATCAGAATGTGGTCAATGGCGGCCAGGGCAGGACACAAGGTCTGGAATTGTTTATCCAGAAAAAATATTCAAAGAACTGGTATGGTTCTCTAGCGTGGTCCCATTCTATCGCGGAAGGGGTTGACCCCAGAACCAATGAATTTTACCCATGGACCTATGATTATGGGGATGTAGTTAACATCATTGGTGGATACAAGATCCGCTATGCTGATTATGACTGGTATCAACGATTCAAAGAAACATTCTGGGCTAAAACTTTTTTATGGTTTCCATTCATGCCTAGCGATGAATTTGAGATCAGTTTCAAGTTTCGATACATGGGTGGTCGTCCTTACACCGATAGAAAATATGATCACAATATTCGCAGATGGTACGTGGATTCATTCCAACCCTGGAATACATTTCGCTATGAACCTTATATTCGTTTGGACCTGATGCTCCAGCAGAGATTTTATTTTGAAAAGGTGAATGTGGTTGCTTTTTGGGATTTTCTAAATGTAATGAATATAGATAACCCCTGGGAGTACATTTATAAAGCTGATGGTACAAAAGAAATGGCCTGGCAGTACAAAACGATGCCTATCGGCGGGGTGATCATAGAATTTTAATTACTCCCCATGCGATTATAGTAACTTACTTCTAGCGGTTTTTTTACGTGTGGGCTTGTAACCCTGATTGCTATTGGCCACAAGGAATAGTTCAATAAGTGATTAAATTATTGCTATCGTTTATTTAACAATGAATCGGTTAGTAATAATTCTGCTCATACTCTCCGTTCTCTCTGCCACAGATCGGTTCCAGGGCGAACTGCCCATAGGCTTAACGGAAGAAGAGAAAACCCGAATCCATGAAATATATTCCATGGGTAGGGACACAGATCCGCCCCCACTTCCGATAAGAAATGTTGCCGAATATGAGCGCATGGATGGTGTCTTGATTCGTTATCCATTTGGCATTTCTACAGCCTTGGTCGCGGAAATGTCTGAAGATGTAATGATTTATTGCCTTGTCTCATCTACCCAGCAAAATTCGGCATTGAACTCCATGTCCAATGGCGGGGTGAATATGGACAATGTGGAATTCGTTGTTGGTTCCACAGATAGTTACTGGACACGGGATTATGGGCCGTGGTGGGTAGTGGATGGCAATCGGAATATGTCTATTGTGGATTTTACTTATAACCGTCCTCGGCCGAATGATAACCAGGCACCATATAAAATGTCCATCCACCTCAACGTGCCTTACTTTGCTACGGACCTTGTTCACGCCGGAGGAAATTATATGACAGATGGTCTTGGAATTTCTGCATCAACTGATCTTGTATTGGATGAAAATGAAATACCTGATGCCCAGGTGCTTCAGATCATGGAGGATTATTATGGAATTGAAACGTACCATGTGGTGCCCGATCCCAATAACACCTACATTGACCACATTGACTGTTGGGGAAAATATTTGAGCCCTACTAAAGTGCTTATCCGGAATGTTTCTTCCAGTCATGCGCAATATGATGAGATTGAAGAGACAGCTGCTTATTTTGGTAGTTCCACAAATGAATGGGGTGAGCCTTGGGAAGTTTACCGTGTGTGGACACCCAATGACCAACCCTATACCAACTCTCTGATTTTAAATGAAAAAGTTCTGGTACCCATTACGGGCAGTAGTTGGGACGATGATGCTCTTGCTGTTTATGAAACAGCTTTTCCTGGATATGAAGTGTTGGGTTTCACCGGTTCCTGGGAATCCACAGACGCTATCCATTGCCGCGTAAAAGGGATTCCTGATCCCGGAATGCTGCAGATCTTTCATAATCCTATCAATGACAATACAGAGCCGGATCAGGGTGGATATGAAGTTAATATCACAGTAGATGACTTGAGTGAAACCGGGTTGATTGAAGATTCCATCAGGGTCTCTTGGAAAACTATGGAAATGAATTCCTGGATATGGGCACCTATGTATGGCATGGATATCCCGGAGGAACCAAACTCCCGCATCGGTTGGATTCCCGCCCTAGCTGATTCGGGAACAATTCAATATTTTATTCGGGCCATGGACTCATCTGGGCGTGTTGAGCAATGTCCTTTAGCCGGTTACCACGAATTTTTTGCTTTGCCCACGGATGCCTGCCAGGAATGGGAACTGGGAGACATGGACAATTCCGGTACACTGGATGTGATCGATATACTTATGCTCGCGGACATGCTATTGACAGGCCAATCATTAGGCGTGTGCTGTGATACAGTAGCAGATATCAATGATGATGGTTCATTGAATGTTATGGATGTTGTAATCCTGATCAATCAGGTACTATACCCTTGAACCATGGGAAGGTCCCGAAAATATGATCTTGTTATCATGGGTGCTACCGGGTTCACGGGTCAGTTGACAGCGGAATATCTGGCCGTGAATTATGGAGTCAAGAATGATCAATTCACCTGGGCCGTAGCAGGACGAAACGAAAAGAAACTATCAAAGCTTAAAGAGCACCTTACCCAATTTGATCCTAATGCGGGTATGCTACCAGTGTCGATAGCGGACAGCTTTGATCGCCAGTCCTTGGATGCTATGACATCACAGGCGAAAGTTGTCATAACCACCGTTGGCCCCTACCTGAAATATGGAGCAGATCTGGTGGCATCCTGCGCAGAGAATGGTACCAACTATTGCGATATCACTGGAGAAGTACTTTTCATTAGAAACTCGATAGACCGTCATTTTAAGACTGCTCAGCAGAATTTCTGTCGGATAATCCATTGCTGTGGTTTTGATTCGATCCCATCTGATCTAGGGGTACTACTTCTTCAGGATCATGCGAAGAAGATCTACGGTATGCCGTGTGACCATGTAACGCTTTATGTTCGTAGTACTAAAGGAGGCTTTAGCGGTGGTACAATCGATAGCATGCTAAACACCCTAGATCAACTCAGGATGAATCTTAAACTAAGGGGAATACTGGGTAACCCTTACGCTCTGAACCCGCAAGAAGATCCTTCTGGTCCCGATGGGAGTGATTTGAGGTCTGTAAAGTGGGATCAGAGGATGGAATGTTGGACCGGCCCTTTTGTGATGGCCGGTATAAATACCCGGGTCGTGCGCAGGACAAATGCACTATTGAAGAATCGCTATGGTGCAGGTTTCAGATACAGCGAAGTTTTATCCTTTCCGTCCGGTGCAGTTGGCTGGCTAAGAGCGAACTTATTGCAACTGGGAATGGGTTGTTTTATCGGAGCAATAAAGTTTTCTCCTTCCAGATGGTTATTGCAGAACATCTTTCTGCCAAAACCTGGTCAAGGTCCATCCCGGGAAAAGCGGGATAATGGTCATTTTCATATGATGATATTAGGAACAACAAAAAATAATAATATACTACGTGTGAACGTAAAAGGAAGCAGAGATCCAGGATATGCAGGAACAGCACAGATGTTGACCGAGTCGGCCCTTTGTATGATCATGAATAAGGACGAGCTTCCGGATAGGACAGGTGTTCTTACTCCAGCCGCTGCATTCGGTGATACTCCTATTAAACGGCTTGCAGGTAAGGGGATTGAATTCAAATATTATGAGTAATCGCACACTTTCTTTAACTGATGCGGCCTATGATTATCTTTGTGATCATTCCTTGCGAGAGACAACTGTACAAAGGCAGTTAAGACGTACTACCCATAAAATGGAGAATAGTGTCATGCAGGTCTCCCCAGAGCAAGGTCAATTTATGCAGTTTTTAGTAAGTATTATAGGTGCCAGTAATACTATTGAAGTTGGAGTATATACAGGATATAGCGCCCTGTGCGTAGCCCTTGGGCTACCGGAAGATGGACGCATAATCGCCTGCGATATCAATGAGGAATGGACAAAGATCGCCCTAGAGTATTGGAAAAAAGCTGGAGTGGCCGATAAGATAGATCTGCAGATCGCACCAGCGCTGGATACTCTGACAGAATTGGGGAAAAAAGGTAGAAAGAATCACTTTGATTTTGCTTTTATTGATGCGGATAAGGTCAACTACGATATCTACTATGAAAAATGTCTTAATCTGGTCAGGCCTGGCGGGGTCGTGGCTATAGATAATGTGCTCTGGAGCGGTGCTGTTGCTGATGTATCAGCTATGGATGAGAATACAAGGGCGATCCGTTCTCTGAATGCAAAACTTCATAAGGATGAACGGATCGATCTAAGTATGGTACCCATAGGGGATGGTTTGACACTGGCAAGAAAAAGGTGAGAATGAATTACCCTGTCCCCCAATATTCTATAGATTGAACTCACAAAAGACCATTGAAATGACAACAAGCAAGATCCTTGAATACATAGAAATAAGAGAAATATTTTTACTGTTAATTCTTTCATCAAATTTATATGGTGTTGATACCATATTCCTTGGTGGGAATATTCTGACCATGGACGATGAGCGTCCAAGCGCCAGGGCTCTTGCAGTAGACCGTGGACGTATCGTTTCTAT
>ERZ651768.2092-NODE-2092-length-14174-cov-2.614741_pt1 | contig 14174 bp, 13 predicted proteins | sample MGYA00514754_ERZ651768 | MGnify/ENA metagenome assembly ERZ651768 | reverse complement strand
GTGGAGATGGGCTTTCCCAAAGATTCGGACCAGAACCACCCCGATTCCAACGGCATCGCCTGCCGGCCTTTGAACAACATCGACGGTGTGCGGATGAGCGCGGCCCTAACCTATCTCACCTTGGCGCGGCACCGGTTGAACGTCACCATACGAGGCGGCGTTACGGCCCAGCGCATCATCTTTGAGGGAAAGACGGCGGTGGGCATCGAGGCGGAGAGTGGCGGGGAAGTCTTCACCGTTTACGGCGACCAGATAATCGTGAGCAGCGGCGCCGTCGCTTCGCCCCAACTGCTGATGTTGTCCGGCGTCGGTCCGGCGGCTCATCTAGCCGAGATGGGAATCGGTTTAGTCCACGATATGCCGGGAGTGGGGCAGAACCTGCGCGACCACCCGGCGGCGTTCGTCTTGCTAAAAGGAATCGGGGACCCTCCGGATGAAGACGAACCCAACATCCAGCTGGGACTGCGGTTTAGCAACCCTGGTTCGCCTACTCGGGCGGATTTCCAATTAAGTCCCATACTCATGAGCAGCGAGCACCGCCCGTCCAGCGTCCAGATCGATAACGATGATTTTCATTTCGGTCTGAGTGTCGCTCTTCAGAACGCCACGTCGGCGGGCCAACTGAGGCTAACGTCCACTGACCCTCACGTTCAGCCCGACCTGAACTACGATTACCTGTCCGACCAGGACGACCGGGCCAGGATGCGTGGGGCCCTGCGGTTGGCTCTGAGCATCGCCGAACATCCTTCATTCTCCGGTATGGTGGTGGAAAGGTTGAACCCCACCGATGAAGATTTGGCGTCGGACGATGCACTGGACAACTGGATGCTGCGCAACGCGTACACCCAGCACCACACGTCCGGTACCTGCAAGATGGGCGACGCGTCGGATCCGATGGCGGTGGTTGATCAGTATTCCCACGTTCATGGGATGCAGAACCTGCGGGTGGTGGACGCCTCTGTTATGCCCGACGTTATCCGGGCCAACACCAACGCGACGACCCTGATGATTGCCGAGAGGGTGTCCGACTGGATAAAAGAGGGAAAGTAGGGTATCCAAGTCCGGCCCCAGCCGATAAGATTATTAGGCGAAATTTTCACAGGACGGTTCTAACATGACCATGGGCAATTCGAATGTCAGAGTCGAGCGGGATTCCATGGGCCCCATGGACGTCCCCGCCGAAGCGCTGTACGGCGCATCAACCATGAGGGCGGTGTTGAACTTCCCCATCAGCAATCTCAGGTTCCCCCGTGCCTTCATCCGGGCGCTGGGTCTGGTTAAGCTGGCGGCGGCCAAGACGAACATGAGCTTGGGTCTGCTGGACCAAAAGATTGGCGACGCCATCGTAGCCGCTGCCCAGGAAGTCAGCGACGGCAATCTGGACGAGCATTTTGTTCTGGACATCTTCCAGACCGGTTCCGGCACGTCTACCAACACTAACGCCAACGAAGTCATCGCCAACCGCGCCTCCCAGATTCTCGGCGGCGACCTGGGTTCCCGCTTGGTTCACCCCAACGACCACGTAAACATGGGACAGTCTTCCAACGACGTTATCCCGACGTCGATACATCTGGCGGCGCTGCTGGCTATAAAAGAAGACCTGATTCCCGGACTGAACCGGTTGACTTCAGAGCTAAAAGCCAAGTCCGAGAAATTCTGGCCGGTTATCAAAACCGGGCGGACTCACCTGCAAGACGCTACCCCTATCAGGTTGGGGCAAGTGTTCCTGGGATTTGCCGGGCAGGCGGAGAACAGCGTCCGGCGTTTGGGTCGTGCGGAGGATGCCCTGGCTGAAGTCGCTCTGGGCGGCACCGCCGTGGGAACCGGCGTAAATACTCATCCAGAATTTTCCGCTAAGACCTGCCAGTTGCTGTCTGAGATAACCGGGGTTCGCATCAGGGAAACCGATAACCATTTTCAGGCCCAGGCAACCCTGGACGCCCTGGTGGAAGCCAGCGGCACTCTCAAGACCGTGGCAGTCAGCATGCACAAGATTGCCAACGACGTTCGCTTGATGGCTTGCGGTCCTCGGGCCGGACTTGGTGAGATTACCGTTCCTGAGGTCCAACCGGGCAGTTCAATCATGCCGGGAAAGGTGAACCCGGTGATATCCGAGTCGGTTATCCAGGTGGTGGCCCAAGTCTTCGGCAACCATGAGGCGGTCGCGATGGCCGGCCATGGCAGCTACTTCGAGTTGAACACCATGATGCCGGTGGCCGCCCATAACGTCCTTGAGTCCATCTCATTGCTGGCTGCGTCGGCCAATAACTTCGCCGAACAGTGTGTCATGGGAATCGAGGCGACGGATGTGGGACCGGATATGCTGGAGAAGGGATTGATGCTAGGCACCGGTCTGGCGCCGGAGATTGGTTACGATGCCGCAGCGGCCATAGCCAAGGAAGCGGCGGCTACCGGGAAGACTATACGGGAAGTGGCTAAGGAAAAGTCCAATCTGTCGGATGCCGATCTGGACCGGTTGTTGGATGCGGGAGCGATGACCGAGCCGGGGTTGGGATCGGGTGGCGGCAGGGGCTAGGCGGTCCTACTCCCCTCAACATCTAATCCCAGAGAGGTAGTTCCCGTTCCTTGGCGATGTCGGTGCACTTGGGGCACCGGTCTTCCATAGTGTGGTTTTTGGCATCCCAAACGTTCTGACCTTTGAGCCCGCATAGGTAGAGCGGCTCGATCTCTTCGATGCCAATGTCCTCTACGTAGTGGACTGAGCCGCTCATCTCCGCCGTGGGCCACCACCAGGGAGTGATGCTGGCTGACAGGTTGTTGAGGGATGCTCGGAAGCTGTCAACCCACCCTGCCTCTGGAATCTCAACCATCCATCGCCGGCCTTCGGGGCCCGCTTCACGAGACGCCTTCAACTCTCCGTTCCTTATACAATCCCGAATGGCCGCTTGGGACAGGTTCAGCCGGTAACTTGCTTCCTGAATACTTAACTTTTCCACCGTGCCTCCGGTTCTATCCGCAGTCAGCCAACGGTGCCCACGTGGATCCGTCTACGCCGGCCGATGATGCTGTGCTCAATACAATATTAAGAGTCTAGGCGATTCCCAGAATCTGCGCAACCCAGATGGTTTCCATGTAGCAGGTTTGGTCGGTCGCCTTCATTCCGGCGGAGGCCGGAATCCAAGAAAGGTCGCCGGGAACGTTGACCTAGAACACCGTCGGGAGCCTTTATCCTATTAGGTCTGTCTATATTGGTAGAATATAAGACCGAGGTGAGGTTATGCGGAAACTAATGGTACTTCTGGGGATGTCACTCCTTTTGGTCGTTTTAGCGTGCAGAGCCGGCGATGGCTTCTCGGAAGATGTCCTCGCGCCAAAACTGACTGCGGGTCAGGATGACGGCGGGTTCTCCCGTTTAGTGGAGCAAGCGTCCGCCGCTCCGATGGCTGCCGCGATGGAGGCTGCTCCACCCGGGGCGCCGGGAGCATTTGCCTCCGATATGCAGGTATTGGTCAAGACAGAGTCGGAATCATCACAAGGTTCTTCCGGGGACTTGGACGTCGCCGAACGAAAAGCCATATCCACGGCGTTCATGACCATAGAAGTCGCTATGATAGATGCGGCGACTACCCAAGTGCGGGATATAGCCGAAAATCTGGGCGGGTTCCTAGAGAATCTCAACAGTTCCGGTGTTGACGAGGGCCAACAGGCGAACATGACAGTTTGAGTGTCTCAAGCCCAGTTTTCTTCGGCAGTGGAGCAGATAGAGTTGGTGGGCAAGGTGCAGAGCAAGAATCTTGGGTCCGAGGACGTTTCTGAAAGGTTCATCGATCTGCAAGCCCGTTTGAAGAGTTCTCGCCGAGAAGAGGAGAGCCTTCTATCTTTGTTAGGCAGGACGAGCACCGTCAGCGAAGTCCTGGCCATCGAGCGGGAACTGACTAGAGTTAGGTCGGATATCGAACGGTTCCAGGGTCAGTTGAATTTCTTAGAGCGCAGGATCGATCTGGCGACCATCACCGTCTCCCTGTCGTCCCCCCTCGGTCATCTGGGCAGCTCCCTTCGGCATTGCTGAAGATAGAGGTTAACGGCGTAACGGATCATGTTGAGGCGGTGAAAGCGCTGATTGCCTCATCCGATGGTGTCGTGGATGCCGTTCTGGTGTCGTTGCGAGAAGGCAAAGAAGGCGCCATTATGACCGTCAACGTGTTCTCGCACGATTTTGACGCAACGGTGGATTTCTTGGAGGACCAAGGCAAAGTTCGCAGCAAAGACCTGGAAGAGGGAAAGCCGGCCGACTATGGCGCGAATGACCCGGAAGAAAAGCCCAGAGCCAGGATAGACCTGACGTTCGTTCAGGACACCAACTCGGTTAATATCGGGTTGATGGTGGCCATCGCTGCGCCCATCGGCGCGGTGGCACTGGGAGTGATTATGGGGATAGGTTTCTTGGAGTCGTTCGACGCAGTAGCCGGACTTAACCCAGGACTACATAGCAACCGGATTTTGAAGGGCTGCTGGCGATTCGTCAGCGGTCCTTCTTGTGTCTACTGAACGGGATATCAGCTAATTATTGGCTGGCGATCTGCGTTAGTGGGTCTTCTAATGTTTCTCCTAATGAGGCGCCCGGAGGCACCATCGGGTACAGGTTGGTGGCGGGCTCGATGACGAACTCGATCAAGAAAGGACCGTCGTGGTCCTGGGCACGGCGCAACGCCGGCATTACATCCTCCCGATCCTCGACCCGTACCGCCTCAAGTCCGTAAGCTTCGGCCAGTTTTACATAATCGGGTCCGGGTATGGGCACCGCGTTGATGTGATTGTCGAAGAACATCTCTTGCCACTGGCGGACCATGCCAAGGTAACCGTTGTTGAAAACCGCTATCTTGAGCGGCAGGTTTTCCTCTCTTACCGTTGCCAACTCTTGCAGAGTCATCTGAAACCCGCCATCGCCGGCGATGGTCCAGACAGACGAGCCGGGCTGGGCGGTTTGCACTCCCATGGCGGCGGGTAGTTCATATCCCATGGTACCCAGACCGCCTGAAGATACGAAGGAGTTGCAGCGGTCGAAAAACAGGAATTGGGCCGCCCACATCTGGTGCTGTCCCACCCCCGTGACCACCACGCTGTCAGGAGTTTCCTGTATCAATTCGTTCAGGTCTCGAAGTATGTGTTGGGGTTGCAGCTTATCGCTGTTGGGGATGGCCAAAGAGGGATGGTCCCGTTTCAAGTCTTCGATGTATTCCATCCAGTCGGGCCGATCCTTGCCTTTCACCAGGGGCAAAAGAGCTTGCAATATGGTCTTGGCATCCCCCACCAGAGGGACTTCCACCGGCACATTGCGGCCTACCTGTGTGGCCTCGATGTCCAGGTGGATGATGCGCGCATGGGGGGCGAATGTGTCGGCTTTGCCGGTGACGCGGTCGTCGAACCGCATGGCCAGACCTACGATAACGTCGGCTTGGTCAACGGCTAGATTGGCCCAGTACATGCCGTGCATGCCCAACATTCCCAGGTTCAGCGGATGGTTACCTGGAAAGCCACTGAGTCCCAACAAAGTGGTTATCACCGGGATGCCCGTGGTTTCTGCCAACGCTTGGACTTCCGGCGATGCCCCGGAGGCGATGACGCCGTGGCCGCTGATGATGACCGGTCTCTCCGCTTCGTTTATCAGCTTGGCGGCTTTCCGGATGCTTTCCATAGTTTCATCGTTCAAGTGAGGCCGTTCGATCTCTGTAACGTCGGGAAACTCTACGTCAGCAATCTCTAGTTGAACGTCCCTTGGCACGTCGATCAACACCGGCCCCGGCCTGCCTTCCTGGGCGACCTGGAAGGCCTCTCTCACTATGCCTGGGAGGTCACGAGCGCTCATAACCATGAAAGTGGCTTTTGTGCAGGGAGAGACGATGGCGCAAGTGTCGCACTCTTGAAAGGCCTCTGATCCCAAGACGGACCGAGCCACCTGCCCGGTGATGGCCACCATGGGGACGGAGTCGGCCTTGGCCGCCATGATTCCGGTGACTAAGTTAGTCGCGCCGGGGCCCGATGTCGCCACGCAGACACCGACTTTACCGGTGACCCGGGAATAACCGTCGGCGGCGTGGGCTGCCGATTGCTCGTGGCGTACCAATATGTGGCGGAGTTGGGGATAACTCCAGAGAGCGTCGTAGAAGGGGAGGATGGCCCCACCGGGGTGTCCGAATAATACGTCAACTCCTTCACGGAGCAGGCTTTCGCAGATGATTTCCGCGCCCTTGAGTTTCACAGCGGCCTCCAACGGATTTCCTGCCAGGGGCAGGTATAGCTTAGCTCCCTATCGGGTCCATTGCCCGGGTTCGCGGATACTCGTTTCGCCGGATTTTAAGGACGCTCTTTTTTAAAATAAAGAAAGCCCCGGCCCTCATAGGGACGGGACGTAGATTCGCCCGCGGTACCACCCTAATTGCCCCGGTAAAACCGGGACCTCTCAATAAGGACACTAACATGCCCCACCGCTTCTAACGGGCGGTGAACCCGGCCTGGCTTACGCTCACTCACTACTATGCGAGGGATTCAGCTGGCAGCTCCGGAGGGATATTCAGTTAAGATCGATGCGCCTGCTTCCACCGTACCAGGTTCGCTATGCACCTACCCTTACCTACTCGTCTCCATCGTAGCTATTAGCGAAAATCGTACCATTGTGCTGGCTTGGCTGTCAAACCAACCGATGGCGCGAGACGGTAATGGTCTAGAGATCCTCATCACTCCACTCGTTTTTAGCGGTCATGCCGATTCCGATCCACCAGTGACGTCCTCCTGCCCTCCGCTGACGGAGGAAGCCCATTCCCGAAAGATTCATGCCGAAGTCCCGCTGGCGAAGGGTCAGCTTGTCGTTCTCGTCGCACCACCTCAAGTAGGCGATATACAGTTCCTTGGCCGTGGCGGACCGCTCGTCGCCGGTTTTACAACACTCTTCTACGAACCGGAGGATGAGAGGATCAACGTCTATCGGAGGTTCCGCTTCCTCTTCAGTTTCTTGTATTTGCTGCGGTTCAACGGCGGCGTCTTCTCCGGCTTCGCTTTGCTCCCCAGGGCTCACTTCGGTGCCGGTGATGGGCGCGTAGTTGGCCTCTGGTGCGGCGCCTGTGTGCTCACCAGGTCCGGCTTCAACTGATGGCCGCTGGGGGTCTCGCTCACATCACCGGTTTGACTGCCCGGCCCTCCAGCCATGTTATTTTCCTTGTCGCTGGGCAGGGAGTTCTCGCTGGCAATTGGGTGGACCGCGTCTTCTTCCGCGATATCGTCCTGGCCGCCGGGGTACGCTACTCCGTTGGGAGATTGGCTGTTAAAGTCCGATTCAGAGTTGGTTTCTTCACCAGTGTAAGGTTCCTCTAATCCGAAGGTAGGGACGTCCAAGAGATTTTCTTCCGAATCGTCTTCCAGGTCGTCTTCCAGATCTTCTTCTAGCTCATCATCTAGCTTGTCGGTTGGACCCGACCCATTGGCGAGAGAGCCGGAATTAATGATGGCCTCGAGGTCACTGAGAAACTCGTCCGCCTGGCTCAGTGAGTCGTCCGGTTCCGGCTCGACGGGTTCTTCCTCTGGCAAGGCCGTGTTTCCATTGGGCGATGCGCCGTTGTAGGAGTATTTTCCATCGAAGAGACCTTGCTTAGCTTTCTTTGGTGTATCCGCTTGCGGCCGCGCTGGCGGCGGCATCAACCAATCCTGTTGCGCCGCCGGCCCCGTCAGCCAATTGTCCAACGCACGGCGATGGCGGGGTTCGAGCTCGACGCCCAAACTGTTGGCCAACCGGTCCATGAAGTTGGATAGGCAAGCGATCAAGACAACAGACAGGATCTGGGGTTCGTCGAGACCGGCGTCCCTAAGTTGGTCCACGTCGTCTTCAGTCAGTGCGCTGGGTTCCTGGGTAACCTGCACTGCGAAGTCCAATATTCGGCGATCGGTTGAGGACAATGGGGCTTGGGTATAGTCGCAGAGAAAATGGCTGGCCATCTCCAGATTTTGAGAATGGCGGCGCAGGAATCCGGCGTGGGTCATGGCCCCGTAACGGCACCTGTTGGCGACAGATACGACGGTGGCGATGCCCTCTTCTTGAATCCGGCTCAAACCCGAATTACCGAAGGACAAGACCTCGTTCAACCGTTTCACCACATCCAGGGCTTCCGGCTTGATGGACATCGCCTGAAAAATGGCGGGTACGGCCGGTAGGTCCGACTCTTCAATCCAAGCCATATCAATTCACATATGCCAAGACCGGTCAACGGTCTGCTCAGACCGTGCCGGTTCCGGTAGCATCGACCCCATACTATTAGTTGCCAGGCTTATTTCCATACTAGAACCTGGCCCTATTGTGTCAAGCCGCGTCGCAGGTATGTGGGGATGTGGAGAGGTCGAATGCCAGATCGGCGGGGAGAGTTCGCTGCCTTCAGATGAGGTTATGGTAGTATGATTCGCGGAGGTGGCGAGTTGAACGGCTCCTTGGTACAAGATAGCTATATCACCCGGGTTCGAAGCGTGGCCATGTTGCCAGACGAGAAGCTGACCCACATCTTCTCACCGTCCCAAGGTTTCTCCCAAGAACCTCCGGTGGACGGGCACGTTTTAGTCACCACCAATCAACGAATCCTGGCTTTCTCCGAAGAAGAAGGGAAGGACGAGACGCATATCGTTCCAGTGGATGAACTGAGCGGTGTGGTAGTCAAAACCGCAGCCCGCAACACAGGATCGTTAGTGCAAGGGATATTCCTGGTGGTGGGTGGGTTGTTTGTCTATGGGATCGTCGCTTATTGGTTGGCCGGGCAGATTGAATTGCCCAACGTGCCGATAATAAACATCGATCTCGGCGCCGTTGGTGTCTTACTCGCCATCTTCTCCGGCATTCTGCTCATCTGGAATTTCTACCGGACGAATGAGTCCGGTTCAGTCACTTTCCAAGGTAGTAACTGGGTGTTCAGCTTTCCATTCGAGACTGTAGGAGCTCGGGATCAGGTCTATCGAATGGTGAATTCGGCGTTCATTGCCCGGCGGTCGGTTAACGGCTATTCCCCGGCGCCGGTGGAGTGATTCGGCTCACGAAGACGTGCCACGGAGACGTTGCCCGGTTCTGAGATTAACCCAAGGATAGGCCGGGGTCGATGTCCAGTTCCAAGCCGTACTGGTGCCCACTTTTGTACTGGTAGTAAGCGCAAGCGGCAATCATGGCTCCGTTGTCGGTGCACAATATCGGCGGAGGGACAATCACTGGCAACGGAGACCGCTTGGTGATTTCTTGGCGCAGCCGAGAGTTAGCGGTGACGCCTCCGCCCAAGATTAGCCCTTTGACATGATACCGCTTTGCGGCGTCCAGAAACTTGACTGTGATTACATCAACCACCGACTCCTGAAAGGCGGACGCCATTTCCCGCACCAAGCGCGCCAACGCCTCTTCGGACAGGTCCTCACTACCCGGTGGATAAACCCCTTTCGCTTGAGCCATGTGAAGCAGTGCGGTCTTCAATCCGCTGAAGCTGAAATCCAGCGTGTCCTTCATCCAAGCCCTGGGAAGCCGTTCATCGCCTACTGCCCCCTCGGCGACTCGCTGAATCTCGGGACCTCCGGGGAAACCCAATCCCAAGATTCGGGCTGCTTTGTCGAAAGCCTCGCCGGCAGCATCGTCCCGGGTCCTTCCCAGCAGTTTGTAGCGTCCGTGATCTTCCATCAGAAGCAGGTCGGTGTGTCCTCCTGACGCGACTAAACAGAGCAGGGGGAATCCGGGATCTTCTGCCGGGTTGTGCTGGGTGAGCCAGGAGGCGTATATGTGGCCCTCAAGGTGGTTGACGCCCATCAGCGGTACGTCGAGCGAATAGGAGATTGCCTTGGCGGTGTTCAACCCGGTTATCAGCGAGCCGCCTAGTCCGGGGCCGTGGGTGACCGCTACGACGTCTACCTCGTCCAATGTCATGCCGCAGTCGGCTACCGCTTTTTCAACCACCGGGACTATGTCACGGACATGCTGGCGGGAGGCGACTTCGGGGACCACGCCGCCGTGGACCGAGTGAAGCTCCACTTGGGACGAGATTACGTTGGATTGCAGCAACCGGCCATCCTCGACAACTCCGGCAGCGGTTTCATCGCAAGATGTTTCTATTCCCAGGATTTTCAATCCCATTATTCAGGACCCATCAACAAGAGGTTAGGGGTGGATAAAAATAGGGCGCATGTCACGAGAAATGCCCCTGGACAGCTACCTTTACGCAAGGCCAATCATATGGGTGGGCCGCGTCACCGTCAACTTTACACGTATTTGGGCCAATGCTATCATCGTGATACAAGCCATCGCTTTCTATGATACTTGGTGAGCTTGCGGAGGAATCGGTCAACATATGCTAGAACTGCCGTTAGGTCTGGGCACATCCGGGGTTTTTGTATTAGCCGCGGGGGGCGCAAGTGGTAGCCTGGGCATTTCCGGCCTGTATCTACAGATAACCGTGATTGTCGTCTGTATAACCTTGGTGGCGTTCTTCAGTAGCGCTGAGGCCAGCCTTATCTCCGTCAACAAGCTCAGAATCAGGTACCTCGCGGAGCAGGGGAATAGGTCAGCCCAGGTTGTCACCCGTGTGTTAGAGCACCACGAGAAGTTCTTCGCTACCATCCTCCTCACCGAAAACGCCTTCATAATTTTCGCCTCATCCCTGGGAACCGCAGTGGCCATCACCTTGGTTCAAGGCAATGCTGCCCTGGTTCTGCTGGCTCCATTAGTGATGACCGTGGTTATCGTCGCCTTCGGAGAGATTACGCCCAAAACATTGGCAGCCGGATCGGCCGAGCGATGGTCGCTGTTCGTGGCCCGGCCCATCAGCGTAATCATGTATCTGGAGACAACGGTCATCTTCCTCTTTAGGTTGATGCCTCGTTTGATGGTCAAACTGATGGGGAGAGAGCAGGGTCTATGGGCTTCGTCGGTCACCGAGGGAGAGTTGCGGATGCTCATAGATATCAGCAAGACCGAAGGCGCGGTGGATGAGGACGAGGCGGATCTGCTAGAGAAAGTGTTCAGCTTTGGCGACCGCCAGATGCGGGAAATCATGACCCCAAGGCCGGAATTCGTCATGGTGGAACTCAGCACGACCTTGGAGGAGTTTCTCCGCGTGTACTCCGATCACAGCCATACACGATTCCCCGTCTACGATGATTCGATGGAAAATGTGGTGGGTGTTCTTTCCAGCAAGGACGTGCTTCTGGCCCTGGGTCAGAACCAACTCAAACTCCAGGATAGCGTAACAAATATGCTCCGGCCGGCATTTTTCGTTCCCGAGACCAAAACCGTCAGCAGTACGTTTAACGAGATGCAACAAGGCGGCAATGGGCTCGTCTTGATGGTCGATGAATTCGGAGGCATCGCCGGTCTGGCAACGGTGAAGCAACTTCTGGAGGTCATCGTCGGTCAAGTCACAATGGAGGACGATGATTCTGAAGAGTCCTACATCCCGGTGGATGAAAATACCTACCGCCTTGATGCCGGCGTGGGAATCCCGGAGATAAATGAGGAGTTGGACCTAGGTCTTCCCGAAGGAGACTATCAGACCGTCGCCGGATTTATCCTGGACAGTCTGGGACGCATCCCGGAGGAAGGCGACATGGTCGAGTTCGAAAATCTGAGAATGACCGTCAAAGAGATGAACGGTGTCAAGATTGAAACGGTTGAACTGAGGAGGATGGTCTTTGAGGCGGATGGGGTCGGTTCGTGAAGTTGTACCTGGTTCGTCATGGCGAAACCGAGTGGAACAAACTGGGTAGGTTTCAAGGCCAGGATGACATCGCTTTGAACGCTCGCGGATTGGCCCAGGCCAAGGAAACTGCGCGAGCGATAGCCCAGGCTGGGGAGATAGCCCTCTACTCCAGTCCGTTGCAACGGACGATGCAGGTTGCAAACGAAATATCCCTACTGACGGATGTGCCGGTAGTTCCCGTGCCCGGCGTCAAAGAACTGAACCTGGGCGAACTTGAGGGCGTCACCGGCGAAGAGATGCGTAATCTCTGGCCCGACGTGTATGCAGCTTGGAACCAAGACCCTGGCACATTAGCGATGCCCAAGGGAGAGTCATTAACTCAGCTTCAAGAGCGGACGTGGCAGTCGCTCCTGGAGTTGGAGGAAGCCCACTCCGGGGATGATGCTGTTGTATTGGTCTCCCATAACTTTGCTATCCGAACGATGATTCACAAGATTCTGGGGTTGCCACTGGCCAATTTCCACCGGTTGTCCCTCAGCTTGGGCTCCATCTGTACCGTAGAATACACCGCCAGGGGGCGACGGCTGGCTTGTTATAACTCTACCGGGCACTTGTCCCCGGAAAACCGTTAGTAAGGGCCCATGGCGGATGTTGCCAGCCTAGATAGGCAAGTCGCCGCTGCCTTGCGCCGGGTGGGTCTCTCCGGAAACAACAGCCTTATTGTGCTGGGCGTGTCCGGTGGCTCCGATTCCTCGGCCCTTCTCTATAGCCTGCACCGCCTCCAAGAGGCCCATCAACTAAGACTCCACGTCGCCCATCTGAACCACAATTTCCGTGGCGATGAGGCCGATGAAGACGCTCGTTTCTCCGAAGATCTGGCGAACGAACTCAACCTGCCTTTTACGGTAGTAAAACAAGACCCCACCCAATACCGGAAAGGCCGGTCTATCTCGTCGTTTGAGCAACTGGCCAGGGAGATGCGCTACGTCTTCATGTCCAAGGTGGCTGACGAACTCGGCGCCGCCGCCGTGGCGGTAGGACACACCGCCGATGACCAAGCGGAAACCGTTCTGCAGCATGTCCTGCGCGGCTCCGGGCTCCACGGATTGCAGGGCATGACTGAATCGGCGCCTTGGCCTTGGCCGATGGGTTATCCCAACCTTCGTATATTTCGCCCCCTGTTGGGAGTGACCAAGGCGGACACGATTGCCTATTGCCGGGAGTTGGGCCGGAACTTCCGCGATGATAGCGGCAATTACCTGCCACGGTTCACCCGCAACCGGGTCAGACATCAGTTGATGCCACTGCTTGCCAACGAGTTCAACCCTCGGGTACGGGAGGCTCTCGGTCGTTTGGCTAGAACGGCGGCATCGGACCTGGATTTCATCGAAGGTGAAGTGTCACGCTTGTGGCCCGAGTTGGCCACGGTGACCGACGATGCCGTTAGGTTTGACATCAGCCGACTGACGGCCCTTCATCCTGCCTTGCAGCGGATGGTATTGCGGCGGGGCTATTCCGAACTGACCGGAGACACTCGGCGATTACGCGAGAGCCACTTGAACGCCATGGCCGACCTGATATCTGACGCTGCGACTGTGGGGACAGTAGAGTTGCCGCAAGGGGCTCGCCTCCACCGGGCCTACGATCGATTCTTATTGTCCCGGGAGCCCGAGTTGTCTTGTCCCTTGCCGAATCTCCAAGGAGAGCATTCTTTGCAGTTGCCATTGGACGGAGGACCGGAAGTGGCTGTGTCCATCGACGGATGGCGGGTCACGATGCGGGCAGAAACGTCCTCCGGAGGCGGGGCTGGTAATCGAAGCCTTTGGGACCAGTCCGTGGAGTCCGAGAGGTCGATGGGACTCACCGATGAACAGGAATCCGAAATCGTCTGGTCCGCATGGCTCGACCGGGAATCTCTGGTGGGAGCTTTGTCACTGCGTACCCGTCGTCCCGGAGACCGGTTTCAGCCCCTGGGTATGAGCCGGGAGAAGAAGCTTCAGGACTTCTTCACCGACGCTAAAGTGCCTCGAATCTGGCGCGACCGGGTGCCGTTGCTGGTTTCCGAGCGGGGTATCGCTTGGGTCGCAGGGCACCGGATCGCCGATTGGGCGGCCATTAAGACTGAAGAAGTTGCAAGCCGACCGGTAGTTTGGGTAGAGATGAAGTCACATTAGTGGCGGGAATCTTGGCCTTGTTGTGATTCAATATAGCATTGATTGTGTTACAATATTTATAGTATTAAGACATAATCAATGATAATAAATGGTCTTAATACTGGACGTACCGAACCTTTTGAGAGGACTGATGGCAAAGTTCAACTGCGTTGATTGCGGGATCGAGATTGAATCGAAGGTTAAGAAGCCCTACAACAGACGTTGCCCGGCTTGCACTGAAACGTTCGGACCGATGGTGCCGAGTAATTCCGGTTATAAAGTTATCCGTGAAGAGGTTGGTGTCCGAGAACTGAAAGCCAACCCAACGGAGCTTATCCATATGCTAGAGGAATCACCC
>ERZ651768.2090-NODE-2090-length-14191-cov-2.157716_pt1 | contig 14191 bp, 10 predicted proteins | sample MGYA00514754_ERZ651768 | MGnify/ENA metagenome assembly ERZ651768 | reverse complement strand
ATCTTTTTAAAGATAACCAGAATAATAATTTAGAATCATTTTGCTAAATTTATTATTTATTTAAAATGTAATTACCTGAAAAACCGATTTCATGAACAAATTAGTGAATAAATCTCTTCTATGACTAACAAAAAATTAAAAGTAGGAATAGTGGGCCTGGGAACGATCGGTAGTACGCTGGCTCAACACCTACATGACGGTATCGATGGATTATCCTTATCATCTGTCGCTGTAGGTGACCCAAATAAAAACTATCCTATATTAAAAAATCTAAAGGTAATTCCAAAAGTCGTCGACCTGGAAGAAATATCAGCGATATCGGATGTTATAGTAGAATGTGCACCCTCGGCTGTTTTTGACAAAATTGCCGTCCCGGCCATCGATGCCGGGTGCATTTTTGTGCCAGCGAGTGTCGGCGCCCTTCTCGATCGTCCATATTTAATAGATAAAGCTAGGAGTTCCGGAGCAAAAATTGTGGTGCCAACTGGCGCCTTACTTGGCTTGGACGCTGTGAGAGCCGCCTCTGAGGGCAAAATTCATTCCGTGCAGATGATCACACGGAAACCTCCTGCTGGATTAACAGGTGCACCCTATTTGGAGGGAAAAAACATTAATTTGGATGAACTTACGGAACCTTTAAAACTGTACAGTGGGCCAGCTCGTGAGGCTGTAAGAGGTTTCCCCGCAAACGTAAATGTTGTGGCCGCATTAAGTTTAGCTGGTATTGGCCCGGATAAAACGGGCATAGAGATATGGGCCGATCCTGATGTCACTCGTAACACCCATGATATTATTGTGGAATCTGACAGCGCAAGGCTAACAATGCGCATTGAAAATATTCCAAGCAAACAAAATAAGCGTACGGGCCGGATAACTGCCCTTAGTATCCTCGCCACACTAAGAGGATTGACCGCAACCCTAAAAGTTGGGACTTAGAAAAGAGGATACACAACTAACTCACTAGGTCAGACAAGAGGATGTGAGTATTTATTCAGTAATCAGTTGCACCTCGGTTAACACTACTGGGCCTACCGTTGTATCGTTCCACTCATCTGTTAGAATTCAGAAGTACATACTATTGCCAATTCTATTTCGTTGGAAGGAATACCCCATTTGAAGGATACTCTATTAGCGGGCCTTCAGGTCACAAAGAAAATCAAGATTAACCGCGAGCGGACCATTGGTTTCATGGGTGAAAAAGGAAGAGTATATGGAACCCCCTCGATGGTAGAAGACATCGAATACACATGCCATGAACTTATACAATCTCATTTGGATAACGGTGAAAATTCGGTGGGCACGCACGTCTCTGTTGATCATTTAGGAGCGACACTTGAAGGAGATATCGTCGAGGTAAAGGTAGCTGTTATTAATATTGACGGCCGTACGGTCTCATTTGAAGCCGAAGTGAAGGATACTCTTGAAGTCGTAGGGAGAGGAAAACATAACCGATTTATTGTAGATATAAATAGGACGTTCGAGCGCCTAAATGCCAAACATGAAAAACTTTTTGGAAAGTAAGGATAACAAAGTCAAATCATGGACCAAGCTACAAAAAAAACCGTGAAGACGTTTTGTTATCAATGCGTTGCAGGCCCTGATCTCATGGAGATAGAAGTTGAAAATGGCACTGCTACCCGGATTGAAGCACTCTATGGTATCCAAGACGCCCATCCCGGTGGTGGCAGGGTCTGCGTCAAGGCATATGGACTAATTCAGAAAACCTATAACCCTCATCGTATCAAGGCTCCGATGAAACGGACAAACCCCATTAAAAGTAAAGACCAAGATCCGGGTTTTGTGGAAATTTCATGGGATGAAGCTCTAGAAATTATATCCGAGAAATTAAAGAATATTATTGCCACCGGATTAACGGACAGCTCTGGATATCCGCGCGTCGCCGCCAGCTTTGGTGGCGGAGGAACTCCAACGCAGTACATGGGCACATTTCCGGCATTTTTATCTGCCATCGGCAATGTGGACTTGGGATTTGGCGCCGGCCAAGGTGTTAAGTGCTACCATTCCGAGCACCTCTATGGAGAACTATGGCACAGAGCATTTATCGTCGCACCTGATACACCCAGAGTAAATTACATTTTGTCTTGTGGTCACAATGGCGACGCCGCGACGGGGGTCGCTGGGATATGGAGACATGCCGACGCCCGGGACCGTGGAATGAAACGTGTTCAGGTTGAGCCCCATCTCTCGGTTACCGGGGCGGTTTCAGCAGAATGGATTCCCATCAAACCAAAAACTGATGCAGCTTTTCTCTACGGGGTTCTCAATAGAATAATTTGTGAACGCGACTGGAGGGAAGTTTGCGATATACCCTTTCTTACCGAAGATACAAATGCGCCTTATTTAATAGCACCCAATGGTTATTACTTGCGAGACCCAAAAACCAAGAAACCAATGATTCTGGACTTGGCGGATAACAAAGCAAAACCTTTTGACGCCGATATTACCGATCCCGCCATGGAGGGAAGCTTTAAATTGTCGGGGCTCGAAATTGGTGCAGATGACCAAACATGGGACCACCAAACTGCTGAGGTTAAACCAGCATTCCAACTCCTTATTGAGCACATCAAACCGTATACACCGGAATGGGCAGCAAAGGAATGTGATATACCTGCAGACCAAATAAGGACCGTCGGTGATGAATTTTTAAGCCAGGCGTGTATCGGTGACACTATAGAAATTGAGGGCGAGACACTGCCTTATAGGCCCGTCGCAGTGCTGTTAGGAAAAACGGTAAATAACGGATGGGGTGGATATAATTGCTGTTGGGCTAGAACCTTGCTGCTCTGTCTGGTCGGCGCCCTGGAGGTACCCGGAGGAATGATGGGTACTAATGTCAAGCTCAACCGACCGGGTCACAATAGATTTGCCTCCGCAGTAAAAGGGCCAGATGGTTTTATGAATTACCCTTTCAATGAAACCTCAAAAGAAAAATGGAATAGTGATCCGCATATCCGTAACGCTTACCGTACGCTTGTACCGTTGGCAGCCGACTCAGCATGGTCTGCAGCTCTGGGACCCGCCCATTTACCATGGTTGTTCCAAAAAGAGCCGCCAGAGAATTGGCCGGTGCCAACAAAGCCAGATATCTGGTTTTGTTATAGAACAAATCCGGCAATCTCTTCTTGGAACGCTCCTGAAGTAGCAGAGAGAGTGGCCGAATTTCCGTTCATTGTGGCATTTGCCTACACTCACGATGAAACTAACCACTTTGCAGACATTCTATTGCCCGAAGCTACAGACCTAGAGAGCCTTCAACTTATTCAGGTGGGTGGAACCAAATTTGTTGAACAATTTTGGACGCAACAAGGTTGGACAATCCGTCAACCAGCAGTCGAGAGAACCGTCGATAGTATGGATATGACGAACATTGCAACCGAATTGGCATATCGATCAGGAATTATTGAAGGTTACAATAGAGCTATAAATCGGGGGGCCCATGGTGTGCGTTTGGTGTCGGACCAATTCGACTATGGTATTGAAGAGAGTATCCCGCATAAATTAGAGACAATTTGGAATAATTCAGCGAAAGCAGCAAGCCACGAACTCTCTAATGGTAAAGAAGTTAGGGATTTAGATTGGTTTAAAGAAAACGGATATATGCTTAAGCCCTTCCCTCAATTAGATTGGTTTTTATATCCACATATGAAAAAGAACGGCATTCGATTTGAGATGCCATATCAAGAACGTATCTTGCGCCATGGAACTCAGTTAGCCCATCGCCTTCATGAGATTGGCGTCCAGTGGTGGGATCAACAGCTTAAAGAATATCAATCGATGCCCAGTTACGCTCGTTTTCCGGAGATTTGGTCCGAGCATGTTAAGGAAAGCGGTCATAATCCCGATGATTATCCTTTTTGGGGCCTTACCTCCCGCAGCATGCAATATTCATGGGGCGCTAATGTCGGCATACCCTTAATGAACGAAGTTGCTGAAAATATTTCGGGCCATAAAGGTGTCATAATGAACCGAGGAAAAGCCCAGGAAATGGGCCTAGCGGAGGGAGATCCTGTGGTATTGGAGAGCGTTTCTGGCATTACAAAAGGCTATGCCGTGCTTCGCGAGGGAATACGACCAGATACTATAGTTATGATTGGCCAATTTGATCATTGGAAAACGCCTTATGCAAAGGACCTCAATTTAGCGAGCTTGAATTCCCTAACGTCCTTGTCTTTGAAGTTAACCGATTCAACGGGAAGTGGTTCAGATATTGCAAAAATAAAAATAACACGAGGTACTGGGCCGTCACGAAATATGGACGCGTTAAGCCCCACTGGTCACTGATGGACGAATTATTGCCCAGTAACTCGAACGCCGATGCCCCGAGATGGGGGATGGTTGTGGATGTAAATCGTTGTGTGGGGTGCCAAACCTGCACCGTCGCATGCAAACATGCTAACGATACGGTACCCGGAGTTCAATGGCGACGAGTACTAGATGTTGAAACAGGAACGTTTCCTGATGTTGAACGCATCTTTCTTGTTGTTGGTTGTCAGCATTGTGCCGAACCTCCTTGCGTACCTGTCTGCCCCACTGGTGCAACCCAACAAAGAGGTGATGGCATTGTCACCATGGATTATGACCTCTGCATCGGGTGTGCGTCTTGCGCCGTAGCTTGTCCATACCAGGCCCGTACTATCGTCCATGATAAAAGTTTCTATTACGGCGAAGAAACTATCCAGGAAAAGGTCGTTTCACATGATGAACGCCTTGGTGTAGCCCAAAAATGTACATTCTGCGTGGATCGGGTAGACGCGGGCGTTGATGATGGATTAACTCCAGGAAAAGACTGGAAAGCTACACCCGCATGTTCTTCCGCCTGCATTGCATCAGCTATCAAATTTGGCGATTTTAACGATCCGAATAGTGAAGTCTCTCGGCTCACAGCAGAGCGTAATTATTTTCAAATGCACGCTGAATTGGGCACGGACCCGCAGATTAAGTACTTGTATGAAACCCCCTCGGTTCCAGGTCGGGAACGTGATGATACTGAGATAAGCGATGCCGCTCTTTCAATGTCAGATAACCCGCTTTCTGGAAAACCTCAGACATTCTGGGATTTACGAGCCGCCATGAATTTTATCATGGGTGGACTGGGCGCTGGTTTCATCATAATGACTTACCTTTTTTACCTCACGAATAATTTAACCGAAAAAGTTATGCTGAATATTTTCCTTGTTTCCGGGATCATTATAGCAATCGGATTATTTTTTGTTTGGCTTAAAATAGGCAGAAAGCTCCGGGCTTTTTATGTGGTACTGAAACCGCAAAATTCATGGATGTCTAGAGAAGTATATGCAGCTGGGCTTTTGTACCTTGCGGGACTTATTGATTATTTTTCACCTTCAAATTTCATGCATTTGATTGTTGCCATTGCGGCCTTAACATTCCTTTATTGCCAAGCGCGTATTCTTCATTCTGCTAAGGGTATACCCACATGGAGAGCACCGAAAATACCATGGATACTTTTAGCCACGGGCTTTTATGAGGGATTTGGATTATTAGCTATATACTCTTTTATCTACCCGCAAAGCATACCGCTCCCAAGCATATTGCCAGTAGGAGGATTAGTCTTAGCCGCAATTAACGCCCTGCTGTGGCGAAATTATGTGATGTCTTTAGGAGATGTGGGTGTAGGGCAAAAGTCTCAAAATTTATTACTAGCTTCGACTTTAAAAATACAATTTATTTCCTACTTACTCCCGTCAATCCTAGCTATGATATTTTTAGTGTGGGGAAATGAAGGCAGTTGGACGTTGGCTGTCGCCGGGTCTTTAGTAGTTATCGGGAGCATTAATTGGAAAGTTCTCTTGATTACTAAAGCCTGCCATCAGCAGGGATACGCCATTGCCAAATTTCCTCAACGCGGATCAGGCCGTTACGCAGCACCTACACTTTCAAAAGTTAGTTAGTTCCAAAAATATCCGATACTGACTTTAGAACCTTGCGAGTATCGCCGGAGCGCCACGTCAGACCAGATTTGTCAAAAAACTCTAAAATCTCTATAGCCAAGTTGCGACCAATGTTTGTTTGGTCTCTAAATTCCGCGGCACTAAATCCACTTTCACCATTTGACTTTCCTAAGGCTGCAGCAATTTCAGCTAAACTGACTACCGCCTCAGGCAAAAAAAATCGATTTTTTGCGACTTGCCTTACTCTCCCTAATTTGGCAATTTTAACAAGGAATTTTTCCAAGGCCTTCGGATCCAGTTTTAATTGATTAGCAAGTTCGCTTACGACTGGCGCCTTCATATTTCCTTCTCTCAATATTGGATCTATCTTATTCCAAAGAACTGTATCTTTTTTTGAAAGTGCCGGTTCAAAACCTGGAAGACAGTACCCAGGACCAAGGTTAACGATGCGTTCTGAGTTAGCTAGACAATCCAGCATATCTTGAAAAACCGTCATTGCTATTCGTTTGGATGTGGCAGTCCGTAATCCATGAGCATTAAGATTAGAGCGATCGGGGTTTGCCTGGTGCCAGGCGTTAAGATTTGAAATTACTTCACTTTCGAGTGTTTCCCAATGCACTTTGGAAAAGATTGAAGGTTTTTTTTCGGGTCCAGCCATTTTATGCTCAACTATTTCCAAAAGTGCCTCAACATCTTCTTGTGCAAGGTTCCAAGCGACAGAAAATTTCTTTAAATCAACGCCTTCTGGATTATGTTGAAGCAGACGGCTTAATGCATAATCCGGCTCAGAAAACATCATGTCTTCTAGAAATTTTATCCTAACTGGCTTCGCTCTACCGCGAGATGGTGAGAAAGGATCTACAACCTTTCCTCCCGCTATTGTCCGTTGAGCAGACTGATCCCGTAAAATAAAATGATCGTCCCTAAGGATACCCATACGTCGATCTAGAACAACTTGCACAAGACCCTCCGCACCAGGAGAAATTTCTTTTTGACCAAGAATTGCAATACGACCAGGGATCTCTGCGGCTCCCGCATGAACATGCACAGGGGTCCAATGGCGTAATGGCTTTTTCTCGTTGGGCAGTACTTTTAGGTTTGCATCGAATCTTGGAACTGGCGCGTGTATTTGAGGTGTTAACAACCACCCACCACGTTTCACTGCCGAACCCTTTAGATTGGCCCCGGTAATATTAATTGCACAACGTTCCCCCGCGATGCCTGTTTCCGATTTCTGGTTTTGAGAATGTATGCCGCGTACCCTAACTTCAGTACCGTCCGGAGAAAGTGTTAGTACGTCACCAACTTTTACTTTTCCAGAAAAAACAGATCCAGTAACAATCAAACCTGCTCCCTGTATTGTAAAACAGCGATCAATAGACAAACGAAAGTAACCGTTACCTTTACGTTTTTCCAGCAGGTCAGTCATCGCCTCAAGATGATCTCGGAGATCTTCAATACCACTACCATCAATAGCTGAAACTGGCATTATATCGGCGTCTTTAAGACAAGTGCCCGCTACCATCGTCTTTATCTCATTCTCGACCTCCATCAAACGATTGGTTTCAACGCGATCTATTTTTGTCAGAGCGATTACGCCATCTGATACACCAAGAAGATCCAAAATTGATAGATGCTCCTTCGTTTGCGGCATGGGACCGTCATCAGCCGCTACAATCAACATTGCGCTTTGGATCCCGGTTACACCTGCCAACATATTACGAATAAAACGCTCGTGGCCGGGAACATCCACAAATCCCATCACACGGCCGCTATCCAGAGGTTGATATGCAAAACCTAAATCAATCGACATCCCACGTTGTTTTTCTTCGGGTAGCCGGTCCGTATCTATACCTGTTAAGGCATGCACCAACGCGGTCTTACCGTGATCAATATGACCGGCAGTAGCTATAATCATCGATTATAAATCCAGTTTTATTAGTTGTTCCTCAAAACCCGTCACGTCATCAAGGCATCTTAGATCTAAAATCAAAGCATCATCTTGAATTCGACCGATAACCGGTATCGGTAATTCCCGGAAGGCTTGCGATAAATTTTTTAGAGCTGTTCCTTTTCTTTGGCCATCAGGTTTAATTGACAGGGCTGCGCTATTAAGTCTTTCTACAGGAAGAGATCCACTCCCAATTTGGCTTTTACATGAAATTATTGAAACACTAAAAGTTTGACCTAACGCCTTAGATAGCGGTCCAATCAGTGATGTAGCTGTTTTACGAATTTCGTTTTCGGCTTTTGTTAGAAGCCGCAGAGTTGGCACCCTTTCTGCCAATCTGTCAGGGTCCCTATACAATTGCAGAACAGCAGAAAGTGCCGCGATAGTCACTTTATCAACCCGTGTGGCTCTTTTCATCGGGTTCTTTTTTACAGCCGCAATTAAGTCTTTTCGTCCAATGATCAACCCTGCCTGAGGGCCTCCAAGTAATTTATCACCTGATGAGGTCACAATATCAACGCCATTGGAGAGCGTCTCTCTTGCAGTCGGTTCATACGGCAAGCCATACTTAGTTATGTCTATAAGCGTACCGCTTCCCAAATCCTCGATAAGCGGTAAATCATGAGCTCTGGCCAATCGAGCTAATTCCTTACCTGCAACCTCATTAGTAAATCCTTGGATGCTATAATTGCTGGTATGAACTTTCATCAATAACCCGGTTTTGGATCCTATAGCATCTTCATAGTCTCTCAAATGGGTTCGGTTGGTCGTCCCAACTTCTACTAGTTTAGCACCCGCCCGTTTCATAATATCCGGCACTCGGAAAGAACCGCCAATCTCGATCAATTCACCTCTCGACACTGGAACTTCCTTCCGGTTAGACAAAGTATTGAGGACTAACAATACGGCGGCGGCATTATTATTAACGACGGTGGCGGCTTCAGCACCAGTTAACTCGCATATAAGCTTTTCTAAATGATTATCACGGTCGCCCCTTTTTCCTGTGGAAAGATCAAATTCTAAATTCGAAGCGCCCCGGGCTACATTCACCATTGCTTCAATTGCCTCCTCGGGTAAGGGTGCCCGACCCAAATTGGTATGTAAAACCGTACCGGTAAGGTTATAAACAAGTTTTAATGAGGGTGAAGAATATTGCTCGAGCCAATTTTTAAGTAACAAAGAGAGGTTTTGAACCGATAGCTTTTCAAGTGCCTTTTGACCATTTTCTTTTATTTCCGAACGTGTTTCAGAAATTAAGGCCCGAACAGCTGTAGTGGTTGTTTGGCGACCGTAGATCTCCATAAGCTCGACAACGGCATCTTGCCGCAGCAATTTATCAACGGAAGGTACCTGGGACTGAATTGATTGATTTAATATTTGTAGTTTGGTCATTGCGTCAGCTCAGCACGGAGTTGATCTTCAAGATACGCTAATTCTCTCCAACGAATGGGTCAAGACAACGTTTAAATATAAATCAGGCAAATATACAACGAATTTAATTTCTTTACTTCAACAACTCAAACTTCATTCTCAATTGTGTTTACTAATTTACCAATACCAGAGATCTCTACTTCTATGGTGTCGCCTTCTTTCATCCATATTTGCGGTTCACGACGCGATCCTACACCATCCTTTCGGTAACTGATCACTTTCATGGTTTTTCTCGCGTCTGATCTTTAGCCCGCACGAGAGGCATATACTTCCACAACGATGGCATTTCCCCGACAGTCACTTCGATTAACGCTGGTCCGTCTTCCCTAAATGCCTCTTTTAAGGCATTCCTTAAACCTTCCGGTGAATTTACCCGTTGCCCCATTACCCCAAATGCATCTGCCAATTTTAAAAAATCCGGATTATGTAATTCAACACCGAGATAACGCTCACCATAATCTTCCTTTTGATTACGTTTAACGTTACCAAATGCACCATCATTCATAACAATTGTAACTACACCGATATTATGTTGCGCGGCAGTAGCTAATTCTTGAACACCAAACATGAATCCACCGTCTCCAGAGACAGCAATTACCTTTTTATCGGGATTGCCAACTTGAGCCCCTAACGCCGTTGGAAATGCATATCCTAAGGTACCTTGGTAACCGGAGTGAATAAGAGTACGGGGCTCATAAGTCGGGAACCCGAACCAGGCAGCAAATCCTAATTGAGTAATACCAAACACTGCAATTCCGTCATCTGGTAATTCTTCTCGGATCACCTTATTAAAAGAGTACTGCGGTTCAACACTGTTGAACCTATCCATGACGGTCTTTTTGAGCTGTACTAATTCCTGTTCTCTAGACTCGCGCTTACGGTTGTGTCGTTGCACCCTCTCAGCAAGTCTTTTAAGAGACACACGTGCGCTGGAGACAATATGAATATCTGGTATTGCAATACTTACCGACTGTTCAGGATCAATATCTATTCTTATAAGTTTTTTTTCATCCTGCTTACCCCAACTCGCGGGTGCCTGGTAGCGCGTACCAACGGAAAGAACGACATCAATTTGATCCCAAATTTCTTTCGCACACATAAGATTTTGAGCAAGGTAGTGACGATCATTTATGGCGCCATTACCGTGTGGTGACGTATAGACTGGAGCCTGTATTTGTTCGGCAAGTGACAGCAAACTCTCTTCACCACCCCAAATACCTCCTCCTATAAAGATTCCAGGATTTTCCGCATTACCAAGAAGTGCAGCAGCTTGTTCAATTAAGTCGGGATCAGGTTCAGGGTCTAAGTCAACAAAATCAACGATCGGATCAAGAAGATCGACCTCTCCTTCACTGGCCATAATATCAGGTGACATCTCTAAGAGTACAGGTTGAGTGCGACCCGTATTCAATTGTTTAAAGGCCTCTTGCACTTTTTCAGGGACGGTCGCCGGTGACTCGGCCCTGCCACGCCATTTTGTTATTGAAGCAACGGCACCAGGCTGATCGGAAAGTTCGTGAAGCTGGCCAATACCCTTTCCAATAAGCTTGGACGGAATTTGTCCGGCTAGGCAAAGAACCTTTGCTCCACAAGCAAAAGCCGTTGACAGGCCGGCAGATGCGTTTAGAAGTCCCGGCCCCGGAACAACAAGATGTGTTCCAACTTTACCGGTCGACTGGGCATAGCCAAAAGCCATGTATGCAGTGCCTTGTTCATGCCTGGTGTGAATGACCCTAATAGACTCCTTCGCCTGATAGAGCGCGTCGAACATAGGGTCCAGTTGGGCACCTGGTAGGGTAAATATTGTATCTACGCCGTATTGTTGTATTGATTTGGTAAGCGCTGTAGCGCCAGACAACCAAGCCATTAAAGCTCCCACTAAATATTTAAGATTTCAAACTTTGATAATACTCTCTCAACACCGACACAACCTCGGGCCGGCTGAACTCCGGCGGAATTTCTTTGCCACTTGAGAGCATTTCGCGTTGCTGCGTGCCAGTTATATTTATCCTATCATTAGAGTTATGTGGACAATTCCTAGCGGATGCCATGCCGTAACATTTTTTGCAATAGAAAGTAATATCCATTTTAAGAGGTCTCGTCAGTAGAGCACCATCCCACAGAGTATCGAATATATCTTGAGCATCGTATGGGCCATAGAAATCCCCTACACCAGCATGGTCGCGACCAACTATCAAATGAGAACAACCAAAATTCTGTCGGACAAGCGCATGAAGCAGTGCTTCACGGGGACCCGCATAGCGCATCTCAATGGGATAACCGGCCTGGATCACCGATTTTTCTGGAAAATAATTGTCGATTAATACATCTATTGCCTTAACTCGCACCTCGGCCGGAATATCACCTGGCTTTAGTTTACCTAACACCTGATGTACCAAAACCCCGTGGGTTACCTCCATAGCAATTTTGACAAGGTGCTCATGACTGCGGTGCATTGGGTTACGTGTTTGGAAAGCAGCTATTCGAGACCAACCAAGCCGCTGAAACATCGCACGACTTTTCTCTGGCCGGAGATATAAGTTTTTAAATATTTTAGGAAAATTACCTTCTTCGAATACGACTATCTTCCCACCTAAGTTCACCTCCTTTTGCGTCAAAATATTTTTAACCCCCGGATGAGCTTTATTTGTTGTGCCAAATACGTGCTTGCATTCGAACTCAAGGTCAGGAAGATATTTTTCTGTGACCGTTAAAATTGCCATGGGCAAATCATTATCTTCAGGATCTATCAATACCACCTCGTCACCAATTGCTATATTCTTAGCTAGAGATTTTGCTACAGAAAGGGTGATGGGAATAGGCCAGAACAAACCATCGTCTAGCCGCATGTTAGCGCAAATGTTCGTCCAGTCTGCCTCCCCAACGAACCCCTTTATGGGTGTATAGGCACCCATCGCCATTAGCAGGAGGTCCGATTTTTCTCGACTATTCATGGGTATTTGAATGAGATTTCTAGCATGCCTTTCCACGGCCGCCAGTTTTTGTTTGGGCGCGATTAAAGGTGATAGGGTTGATCTCCCATGTGGAAAAACAAGAGGCTCCATTCAGATATTCCAATGGTTGGCCAACAAGACCACCTTTCTAAACGGGTAATTAGAACCAAAACGTTTGGACACAAGATCTTTTTTAAGATCTAACAAATTAATTTTCATTAGTAATTATATAAAGCTATTAAATAAGATTATAGAAATGAAATGGTGTGTTATTAATTTCACTTAAGACAATGTCAAACTAAGAATAGAACAGATATGTAAAGGCTACCAAGGTAGTTAAACCATTATTAAAGTAGCTATTTAATCTCAACTTTGTAATCACGCTGTTTATCCCTTATTCGTAGGCGTTTTATGAATATTAAATCTTCCAATTTGGTCACAGTTAAACACCGCATTACCGTTGAAGAAAGATGGAAAGAAAATAAACATAAAGGCGGCATATTGTGGTTTACTGGGCTCCCAGGTTCAGGCAAATCGACCTTAGCTATTGAGCTTGAAAGCTACCTATTCCAAAACGGCATACAGGTATATGTTTTAGACGGTGATAATATCCGTCAGGGTTTGAGCTCAGACCTTGGTTTTTCTCCTGCTGATAGAACCGAGAACATCCGTCGAATTGGTGAGGTCGGGACGCTATTTGCTGACGCCGGATTTATTGTTATTACGGCTTTTATTTCTCCATATAGAAAAGATCGCGAATTAGCTCGTCAGGTGGCGGGCGACTTTTTTAACGAAATTTATATAAAAGCTGACGTTACCACGTGTGAAAAACGAGATCCTAAAGGACACTATCAATTAGCCCGAACCGGCAAAATTCCGGAGTTTACCGGGGTATCTGCTCCCTATGAACAACCAAATAATCCAGAATTGATTGTGGACACAAATAATCAATCAGTCGACCAGTGCAAAGAACACCTAATCAATTTTATCGGTACTAGGTTTACGCACTGAATTCGTCGTGCATTACTAGCATTTGACGAATCGCATCTCCTGCGGCAAGTTTATCAAAGCCTAGATTTAAGTCATTCAGGCAAATGTTTCCGCTCCTTAGCTTGTCTACAGGCAACTTTCCCTGCTTATACAAATTGATAAACTTAGGTATATCATTGCGCACTACACAGCTTCCCATATAACTTCCTTTTATTGTGCGTTCATCTACTACCAGCTGGGAATGCGGAATTTCAAATGTATGCTGGTGTTGTGAGAGACCAGAGGTAACTGTTGTTCCTCCTCGTCTCGTGATGGCATAAGCGGTTTGCATAGCCTCAACAACGCCCGCAACCTCAAAGGCATATTCGACACCACCTTTGGTCTCTTCAATTATTTTCTCTGTACAATTAGGATCAGTAGCATTGAAGGTATCTGTTGCCCCCAATTGCCGGGCTAAACCTAACTTATCACTGGCGATATCTACGGCAATAATACGACCAGCTCCGGCCACGACGCCGCCTAACAATGCGCATAGACCTACACCGCCGAGGCCCACGACCGCAATCGTTGATCCAGGAACAATTTTAGCTGTATTAATGATGGCACCTACACCCGTCACGACAGCACAACCGAATAATGCGGCATCCAGCATCGGGACTTCTTTATCAATCGTAATCACCGAATCTTCACAGGCTACCATGTATTCGGCAAAACAAGACACTCCATTCGTATGATGCAACGTTTCGCCATTAAGAGAAAGACGTCTGTTTCCATTAATCAATGCGCCAGTGGCCCTGGCATTAAAAGCCGTACTACAAATATTTGATCGACCCGTAATACAAAATTCGCATTCGCCGCAGATCGGAACGAAACTCATAACGACGTGATCTCCTGGTTGACATTGAGTCACGTCGGCACCAATCTCCTCCACTATG
>ERZ651768.2089-NODE-2089-length-14203-cov-5.920076_pt1 | contig 14203 bp, 12 predicted proteins | sample MGYA00514754_ERZ651768 | MGnify/ENA metagenome assembly ERZ651768 | reverse complement strand
CTCGTGGACTGCGCAATGTTTACGATGTGGCGCTCGATGCCGATCTAAATGTCTTTACGCGCGACAACGAGAATGACGGCGGTGATTACAAAATCCGTTGGTATCACTCCTTCTACGGTGACTACAAACCGAAAAATTGTGCGCAATGTGCTTATTTTTATAAATGTCCATTTAACTTTCTTCTCACAGATGATGGGCATATTAATATGAAGTTTAGAGAATATCTGAAGACTATAAACGAGGACTATGAAAGGTCGGTAGCCAGCGAAAACAAAGGTGCCGAATTCGTTCGGCTTTACAGAAAAATTTATCCAAAATGTGGGTCTATGGGGGTAAAGATCGGTGGTGGTCATTGGCGGGAATCGGCGAAGATTGTTTCTAGTTTCTTTATTGATGCACTTTTGCCCTAACACTATATAGTTGTTTGAAGAACATTCTGCCTAATTAAGATATATGCTAAGACTGGCGCGGAATTCATTTTTGCATGCGTTCGGTAGATGAAGTGGTTAAAAGATCGCAACATACAAACATTCTCAGAACGCTCTCTCAAAAAATTTGGTGGGGTCTGAGGATGATTTACAGACTGCCTCAGAACGACTAGGACATTCGTCCACTGCAACTACGCAACAGTACTATCGGAACAAACCTACTGTTGTCCTACCTTTATCCCCCCATTCAAACCAATCGTAACTGCGTTTAATGGGTCGAAAAAGACCCAAACTCAGAAATGATTGGGGGGGACGTTGTAGAATAACTCTATGATTACCGGCGTAAACGCGAAAACGAGTGCGTGGCTACGAACCACGAGGTCGGGAGTTCGAATCTCTCCGGGCGCGCCAATAAATCAAGTAGTTAGGTCACCTCATAAAGGGTAGGGCTTCCAATAACTACCGAATCTTCCAATTTAGGCAGCAGAACGCTCTAATTCATCAACGCAGCGTATTTGTCGAGCAGCGGTAAGACTACGTCGGCGCCCTCGGAAGGCAACGGCAAGATTCCCCGCAGTGCGCCGAGATCGGAATGGGCCTTCAGGTCCTCCGCGTTAGCCCCGCGCGCATAGAACATGCTCAACGCAATACTTGCAGGATCACGACCAATTTTGACGCACGCATCCCTAATCTTGGTAAGCCCAGAGTCGATGCTATGCGCGCCGCCCAAAGGCAGCCAACCGTCACAGAACTCAGCAATGTGCGCCGCAGTTTTCGGCCCCACCGAGCCGCCCATCAGAATCGGCGGATGCGGTCGCTGCGTCGGCTTTGGCCAGGCCCAGCTTTTCTCGAACTCTATGTGTTCTCCTTGGTAGCTTGCCTCATCCTGCGTCCACAGTTCCTTCATCAATAGAACTTTTTCGCGTAGCAGCTCGCGTCGCTGGTTAAAGACAACACCATGGTTACGCATTTCTTCGACGCACCAGCCGTAACCAACGCCCAATTCAAATCGACCGTTGGAAATCATGTCCATGCTTGCCACCTCTTTGGCCAGCCAGATGGGATCGCGTTGCGCAACGAGGGTAATACCTGTACCGAGACGAATTTTCTCAGTCACGGCGGCGCAGGCTGCGAGTCCGACAAACTGATCGTGTGCACGCCAATACATTTCCGGAAGCGGTGGCGCGCCCTTTCTGCCACCCCAAGGCGTCTCGCGACTGACGGGGATGTGACTGTGTTCGGGAAACCAGAGCGAATCGAATCCGCGCGCTTCAACTTCCTTTGCAAGCTGAATCGGCTGAATTGACTTGTCCGTTGGGAAGATCATGACTCCAATTTTCACGACATGCCTCCTTGTGCTGGGGCAGCTGGTTTTGATGCAACAAACGCAAACAGAGCAATGATCACGCTCAGTTGCTCAAACGATAACAGGGTTGAATTCTATGAATCACTAGGATTTGCCGTAGAAGACCGCATCAGCATGGGTAAATTACATGATCTCTAACTCTAACAACTAACTGCTTTTAACGACACGAGAACTTTGCCTCAACGCTTCCTCTCCATCGGCAAACAACTGCCGCCCGCCGGTAGAACCTTCTTCGTAGCCACATAGCATGTCGTAGGGATCTCGGAAATCGGTGACAAAACCCAGAAACGGTTTATGCACCTCATATCCAATTAGTCGAGCGACCGGCTCCGGTAACGTGCGAGTAACTTCAGGTGGCACCGTGAGGCAAAAATTTTGCTCCTGCCGTAACCAACCCAGGATATAGCCGGCAAACATCCCTATCCGCCATTCGCCTGCAGTGACGTTATGGCTACCTCCATGATAAACACCTCCGACAAAAACACATACCGATCCTTTGGGCATTATCGCTTGCACTGACTCAGCTTCTGTTGGTTCGCGCTCGTCGTCCCATAAGTGACTTCCCGGTACTAACCGAGTCGCACCATTAGATTCGGTGTAGAGGTAACACATCACTTGGATAGACATATTATGGTGAGCATGGGCCAACCAATATATTTCTCTGCACGAGGATATTGTGCGGCGAATTCTCTATTGGGAGCATACTCTTCCACTGCCGTGAGATGAAATTTCGCATTTACCCCCGCCATGATCATTTCACCCAATTGATGAGACAGACTACCGGGACGAATCACCTCACCAGACTGGGGATCCGTAAATTGGGCTTGGCTGTCGCGCAAGAACATGGCCGGATGCATTGCAGAAACAACTACACGCCCCGACTGCTTCAACACTCGGTGTATCTCGACGAACAATTCGTTGAGATCACGGAGGTGTTCCAACACTAATCCGCTGATGACAAGATCAAATTCTCCCTGTTTAAGTGGAAACCGCTCGTGAATATCGTGAATTAGAAAACGAACTGTATTTATCGCTAGCTTACAACGTGCTTTCGCCAGCATTTCTTTCGAGAAATCTACAGCAGTGACGGTGGCACCGCCATCGGCTAACCACTGTGTGTGACGACCGGTGCCGCAACCAAGATCTAAGACCGTCAATCCCGCAACATCACCGCAGGCATCCTGAAAATGAGGCCTCTCGAGAGCCTGGAGTGGATTTGCATCCTCGTCATATACTGCCGCCCAGCGGTCATATCCATGTTGCACACCCTGGTCTTTAAACACGTTCCCTCCTTCTACTAACCTTAACTCAGCAGTACTACAGATTGAAGCCCACCGTCGTAACTCCATTGTCCCAGATAAAGTAAAGAAACCTCTAAAAGTAGTAGTAAAACTCTTAGAAATTCTGATTAGTTTGGGACAGCCGTAGTAGACTAATCCCTTTATTTATAGGCTGAAGTGCGTTTTCGAGTACCTGTCTTCGAACCAGGTGGTCGGGGGTTCGAATCCCTCCGGGCGTGCCATTAAATCAAGGAGTTAGGTCACCACACAAAAAGTGTGATCTCCCAAATAAATACTTTGTACAGCCTAAGAAGACCTCACTGAGTGTCTACAGAAACTCTCCATCCAGTAAAGATACAACTCCTTGAACTGCGGTCAGTTGCAGAGAATACATCAACTGCTCTTAATCGATACTGTTAAGACCCATAGGGTCACTCTCCGACAACCGCGTTAATCGCCGGTATCACATCGGTCGCCATCAACTCCATAGATCGAACAGCAAGTTTCTTGTCCTTCCAATCGTGCCCAGCATAGAGCAAGGTGCCAAAGGGTCCGACTTCGTCACGAAAACCCAGTAGTTGGTCAGTAACACTTTGTGGCGTTCCAAATATGATCAACTGTCGAACAATCGTATCCAAATCCAGGTCTTCATCCGCTTGATTCTGATCTGTCTTGAACAGGTTAGCACGACCGGCTTTTACCAGCTTGGTAAACAGTGACCTGTAGTAATAATAGTAGGGCCCATCTTCTGCCAGCGCGTAGCTGCGCGCTTTCTCCTCAGTATCAGCAACAAAAATACTTTTAGCTACCCGCCAGTTGGCAGGATCGGCGACCCGATTTCCAGTCAAACACCCTTCTTCATATTGTGGCCAGTGTGTCTTGACCCATTTTGGCTGGAGGAAGTTGGCCGAAATTGGATCCCAGCCCCGTGCGGCAGCCGCTGCGACCCCTTTGGAAAAGGGCGCGACTGCCGTCACTACGATAGGTGGGTGCGGTTTCTGATACGGCCTCAGGATCCGACCCTGCCCGATATCGGGTATCTGTGTACGATCAATGTCCACATTCCAGTACTCACCCTTGATGTTGTATGGCGGCTCACTGGCCCAGATCTCGAGCACCTGATTAATGCACTCCAGAAACATCGCGTTGCGGTCCCTATCCAAATTCCCCATAGCCTCAGCATCAGAAGGCAATCCGCCAGGGCTGATTCCCATCAAAAATCGGCCTTTAGCCATGTTGTCGACCATAGCCACTTCGGCAGCAAGACGCGCAGGATGATGATTAGGTAGGTTAAGTGTGCCGGTACCCAATCGGATCTGCTTGGTTGCTTCCAACAACCAAGCAACAAATATCAACGACGACGTGATGTTCTCCGCTGCATCGGTAAAATGCTCTCCGAAAAAGCCGTCGACAAATCCCAGTTGATCGGCAAGGATTGCTAACTCTCGGTCCTCCCGCAGCGTTTGGGAATAATCTCGCCCCACTGGATGAATCGGCATTGTGAAAAAACCTAACTTCATCGAACTAAATACTCCTAATTTTTGAGCTCACACAGTACTACCTGATCTACTGTCTGCAAACCTGGTGGGCGCCTGATTCCTGACGCGTATCAAGTACTGTCTTTCCCCGCCATTTTGAGATCTTCACCGAGTAATTCTGGATCGACTTCTTTGACCTCATCGGCATCGAAATTCAACTCTACTTTGACGCCGTTGGGATCTAATAGAAACAGCTGATAGAGCGCCTGGTCATCGACACGTCTTTTCTGAACAGCAACTGATTTTCTGCGCAAGTGTGTAAGCGTTTCCGCGAGTCCTGTACAGCGGAATGCGATGTGATCGACAACTCCCGAGCCATGCACCGCTTCTGACTGTTGTCCAAGATAAATTTTTCGTGCATCCGACACATCAGCACCGCCGGTAGTCATGTGTACAACGTCATTGTCCCCGATATACAGCCATTTCACGGGGAACCCAAAGTCTGGATGTGGCCCCTCTTCCAGACCCAGCACGTCACACCACCAGGCTGCCGTCTCCTCCAGGTTCTCTGGTTGGATGAGAAAATGTTCAAGATGATGTAGTGGCATAGGTCTGTCGTTGATGGTTTGACTTTCTTCAATGGTCTAAAACAGGCATCTCCGGGGTCATCGTCTTCGCGTATGCACCTATATACCGTTATTCATGCTCTGTTGAATTGTACCAGTCCAGAATTTCGCTACCGGTCATAAACACCACACCCTCAAATTTTCGTATGTATTCAAAAATCATATCGTAGTACTTGATGCGGTGCGGCACGCCAGTGATGTAAGGGTGTGTAGATATGCACATAATCCGCGCGCTGTCGCCACCCTCTCGATAAAGGGTGTCGAACTGATCCCGCGCACGCTCAAAGATCTCTGGCGATCGGTGATGCTGAACAACATATATCGGAATGTCATTCAGTTCCAGGGTATAGGGCACCGCAACAAGTCGACCGGTTTTTACTTTCATCTCATAGGGTTGATCATCGTTACACCAGTCGGCGACGTATTCAATACCCTCGTCTGCGAGGATATCGGGTGTGTCAAATGTCTCTGCTAGGCCTGGCCCCATCCAGCCGCGAAGTTTCTCGCCGGTAAATGCTTCGATGGTCTCAATTGTCCGCTTGATTACCACCCGCTCGTCAGGCTCCTTGTTGATCACTCGTTGGATATAGCCGTGCCCTAAAATTTCCCAACCCGCGTCAAGACTCTCCTGCACCAACTGCGGGTAGCTCTGACAGACAGATGCATTCAGACTCACCGTAGCGCGAATTCCATGTCGATCCAGGACCTGCTTGAAGCGCCAGAACCCAACCCGCAGACCGTAATCAAACCAACCGAAGTTAGCAATATCCGGCGTAACACCCACACCCTGCGGGGTGGGCAGCACTGCACGCGCCATGGCCTCATTGATATCCCATTCCTCGACATTGATGACCGGCCAAATCGCAATACGCGCGTTACCCGGCAACTTTAGCGGTGGTCGATGGAAAATAGGGGAGTAATCAGCTCTTGGGTTCACCATAAGACCTCCTGTTGCTGTTTGTACCAGGCTGGCTACTACGTCCTATATGAGCCGACGTAGAAGCAGTTATTTTTCAATATGAATATCCATCAATACAGGTTCGCCTCGCATGGCAATCTCATTCTCGATCAAAGTACCGCAGCCCGGGCAGGAAAATTGTCGGAATTCTGGCGTGTCATCGATGAATCGGCTGGGCTCTCCAATCAAAACATTCGACTTTGTGACCGGCTCGTCTATGCGGATACAGTGCTCCTTGTAGTTACTACCCAGAAGCCCGACCTCGGTTTGGCACTTGGCACAACAGTAGACCTCGTGACCGGCGTCGCTGCGCAGGTCGAGATTCTCCGTCACGTGTATCACAATCTCACCGTTACAGCGGATTGGCGTTCCGCTGTAACCCTTCAACCGGTGGTGACGCGTATCAGCTCTCAGCTTGTAGGTCGCATCCTGATTCACCTCTAGTGTGTCCGGGTCGACGATTACACCATAGATCTCGCGGGCGGCTTCGACGGTGACTGCATTTCCCTCTATATCCATTTGTACAAGCTTTGTATCCCGATCCAGTGGGTCTCCAAACCCGCCCGCTGCACTGCAGACCACGGCATAGACATCCACAGGCTGCTGTTGAAAATCGACCTGTCGTAACTGCAAAGTCACATCCTCACCATTCAATTCTGAAATGTCATCAACCATCTGGCCAGCCTCGATGCGAGACTGTATATCTGAATTACGTTTATATTTGTACTCATTGGTCGCACCTGGATAACCACCCATCATGCCTGTGCCCGTAGGCGTTGCGTTTCCAGATGACAACGTGTCCTGCGTAATCGATTCTGTGTTGTGCGGTATAAAGCAACTCTCTGCAGACATTCCACCGCGGTATTTCCCGGCACCGCCGGAATCGGGCACTTCTTTCCGATACAGAAACAGTACTGGAAAATCCTGCTCCGTATGCTCGATGTTCGGCATTTTACAGATCGGCGTACGGGCCTGCCCCCCCGTAGAAATGCCGTCCGCATGGGAGAATGCACCAATCGCCCCGCCTATCGGATCCACGAGGATATAGCCGTAACGCTCACCCCATTGATCGATTCCTCGAAATATCGTAGCAGGCCACTGACTGGTACCGCCAATACAGATGATATCCCGACGCATCTCGGGGTCACTGAAAATCATCTTTGACATCGCGTTATAGGTTGGGTAAAGCGAAATCTCCATGGCCTGTACCGGCGCTGTCGATACAGACGCCGGGTGCCTGGCACAGGTAAAAGTACCCAGTGTTGGATCAAAATCTATGTGTCTGAGCGCACCGGCCGGGGCAAAATGTTGATCCCAGCATAGCAGCTGATTTATCGCGACAATCTGCGAGCCCCGCCAGCCTGAATAGGTGGCATTCATAGCGCCATCCTGAGGAGCTGTACCTTCGTTCTCGAAAATCAGTCGATCACCTTTCTTTCGAATGGTCAGAATCACTCGGTAGGTCTGTCGATCGCCAGGGCGGCAACACTCCACGTAAGTTCGGTCCTGCCACACGCCATCAGGCAATCGTGCCATCTTTTCGAGATAACTCGTTTCGCTGTCAGCGATGATCTTTTTCATCACACCCTTCACCGTAGCCGGGCCGTAACGTCGAATCAATTCCAACAAACGCTTACGAGCTGAACTGTTACCCACCATCTGGGCACGAAAATCCAGGGCAACCATTTCAGGTTTGCGCGATGATCGTAGATAGACCTCTTCAATGTCTCGACGGATCTCCATCCCTTCGATGATCTTTACCGGTGGCAAACTGATGCCTTCATCAAAGGACGATTCAGCTGCTGGACAGAAACTCCCTGGTGTAACACCGCCGATGTCGTACTGATGCAGACAATTGGTGATCCAGGCAAACAGTTCACCCTCCCAGAACACCGGACAAACCAACATCACATCCTGCTGATGAGGTGCACCCACCCACGGGTCATTAGCAAGAAACATGTCACCGTCGGAAATTCCTGGATTGTCACTACGATACTCAAGGACCCATTTCACCTGAGTATCGGCAACACCCGACATATACTGCATGTAAGGACCGACATAGACGAATTCGGCATCTTCAGTCATGATCGTCGGGTTCAGGTCCAGCGCATACATTGCAACGGGAGAGCCTGATACTCTCTGGATCGTGCTGCCATGTTCTTCATTGATATTCCACAATGCATGGCGTATTACTTCGAAGGTAACAGGATCGACATCCGTATCGTAATTTCTGTGGAGAGTCAGCTTTGACGCATAACGCAACTCACTACCTGGTACATAGGGATTACTCACTCCGGTAAGACTGTCGGCCGGCATCTCAGAAATTTTTTTCAATACTGTTTCTGACATTGCTGATATCTCGATCAGGAAAGGCTGAGGATAAAATTTCCGAATGTATCCACATCGACCCGCCGTCCAGGATGGACAACCAGGGTAGTGTCAGTGGTCTCAATGACAGCAGGCCCGCAGATCTGATTGCCGGACCTCAACCTGGCTCCGCTGTAGATCGGTGTTTCCACAGTCTGCCTGGGCTCCGACCAGTAAATGGGGCGGACAGAAACCTGCGCTACAGAATCAACCTGAGACCCGCCGGTTTCCTGCGGAACCAGATCCGGCTTTGGCGTCTTGGCAAATGCCCGAATCCTGAAAGTTACTGCTTCCAGTCTCGCCCAAGGCAGTGAGGCTCCTTTACCGTAGATAAGCTCGTAGCGCTCCAGAAATTGTGCGTGCAGTGTTTCAAGATCGTTGTCGCGCAAGGGGGTCGTTACAACTACCTCCACCTCATTAATCTGCCCTTTATGCCGCATGTCCAGAGATATCTGTAACTGCTGCTGATCGGTCGGAACGCCGTCTTCGGCAAATTGCTCATTCACCCGTTGTCGTAAGTTATCAAAACGCTCATTGAGTGCTGCAGCATTGAATGGTGAAAGCATGATATCGACCTGTTCAATGATATGCAGGATATCCGCGGAAGCAGCGCCAAACCCACACCAGGTGGAGGCGATATTCCCCTGTGGGACAATAACCCTCTGTACTCCCAATTCAAAAGCAAAAACTCCAGCATGCATCGGCCCAGCGCCACCAAAAGCGAATAAAACGAAATCGCGAGGATCAAACCCTTTTTGGATAGTCATTCGCCGAATCAGGTCGGCCATCTGGAACTCCGAGATCTTGACAATACCCGCAGCCGCTTCCATCAAATCTAGCCCCAACTGCTTTCCAATTTCCGCAATAGCGTTTTCTGCTTTCCCACGATTAAGTTGGATAGTCCCGTTCGCAAAAGAATCCATAGCGATATACCCCAGAACCAACGCAGCGTCAGTCACAGTGGGTATCTCACCGCCCTGGTCATAGCAGATCGGGCCTGGTACAGCGCCGGCACTGTCCGGACCTACGCGAAGCACACCGGTCGTCGGATCGACCCGGACGAGGCTGCCTCCGCCATTTCCCACTGCCTGTATGTCAATCTTCGGTAAAAAATACTCATACTGGTTGACGTTACTGACGTGAGTAAAAGCCGGCTCACCGTCGGATATGATGCCGACATCAAAAGAAGTTCCCCCCATATCTGTTGTGATCACATTGCTGTAGCCCATAAGCTCACTTAGAAACTGCGAGCCGATCACGCCTGAAACAGGTCCGGAATCAAGCGTCAGCAATGGTGCTTCTATGGCCCGGTTCACTGAAATAGTACCGCCGCCGCATTGCGTAATTTGAAGCGGGTGCTCATAACCATAGTCGTTGAGCTCCAAGTCCAGTGTCCGCAGATAGCTGGAGGTCACCGGCCCGATATAGGCATTCAGAGCCACCGCAGTCGTTCTTTCATATTCACCCCACTTGGGTACGAGGTCCGATGACAGAGTAACGAATACGTCCGGTGACTTGGCTCGCACAATCTCACGTATACGCTTTTCGTGCGCTGGGTGCTTGAATGACCAGAGAAAACATACGGCAATCGCCTCGACACCCAGCGCAAGCAACTCGTCCACCGCCTGCTCTGCTTCTCTTTCATTCAAATCAACGACCACATGCCCAAAGCAGTCCACACGCTCTGACACCCCTTTGATCAGCTTCTTGGAAATCAGTGGTTTGGGCTTTGAGCTTTCTGGAAAATGGACAACCTTATCCAGATCCCGACCAGTCAACCCCCGTGAGCCACGCATGATATAAATCACATCGTTATGGCCTTTGGTCGTAATCAGGCCGACCCGAGCGCCTCTTTTTTGTATGATGGCATTGGTTCCCACCGTTGTTCCATGAGTCAACAGCCGGGTATCAGCGCAAAGTCTATGGAGAGTCACACCCAGCGTGTCAGCACCTGCACGAAGCGCGCTGACCATGCCTTTTGAAAAATTTGGAGGTGTAGAGGGGACTTTAGCGGTGGTTACATACCCCGTCTCATCAATTATGACGCAGTCGGTAAATGTACCGCCTATATCAACTCCAACCAGATAAGATGACATCTCCGCCTCCAACGCTGTGAATATTTACAGACTACAACTCAGGTCGATCGAAAATTCTCCGGATGAACATGGGGCGATACCCACTCATTGCCCCCACTGTCTGCTGGATCAGCATCCAACAATCCGGCTCCTTCAATTTCCTCAAGCGACTGACGAGTGAACTCAGCAGTCGGTGCGTTTCCGGAGATAATAAACATCAGTATCGAATACTCATCCGCTGGACCATCGGTCACATTTTCAAAACGCCGAACTGCCCCGGGTGGGAACGAAATCACATCCAGTGGTTCCAGATCAACGTGCTCTACCTCTGCATTTTCCAGTTCCCAGCTGGCCCGCCACTTACCCGTCATGGTAATGAACGTTTCGTTGGTATCATGGTTGTGCATCATCGGACCTCTACCGGGAAGCGCTTCACAGTAACCCAGATTGAATCCTTCGGAGATCTTGATTGAAGACATACGAGCGGCGCGCGCACCTACAGGTGATCCAGCACCACCGCTTTCATTGGGTGGAGGTTGAAACCCAATGACGTTAAACAAAAAGCGTACGGCGTCTGGCATATTGCTGTCTGCAAGACCACCGTCATAGCCCCGGAGACTCCTATACCGGGCCACCCGGTTGAGCATTTCCTCTCGGGTCGGGTAGATGCGAGAGATCTTCTCGTCTTCAGTCATAAGCTTACTCCTCTTTCGTCTTGGCGGCCGGGGGGTTCCAGTCTCTTAGCATAACAATATTCCGGAGTTGGAAACACAAAAACACTGTCGAGATTACTGCGGGTGGTACACTGGTTATAGAGTAAATTATAGGCTCGCGCGGCGAATGTATCGTCGGGATACTGACTACTAAACCCACAGAAAGCATGCCACCATGAGTATCAACCATTTACATCACGTGACCTTGACTGTACCCGACGTCGAGGCTCAGAAAAATTTCTATGAAGATTTCGGATTAATTGGAAAATCTGACGCTGAACGAGCAATCCTTCAGTGCAAAGGACGAAACCAGGACCAGGTGATTGTAGTACCAGGTCATCGAATGGGGCTGCACAACATCTCATTTGGCACCACGACGAAAGGACTGAGCGAGATCGAAAAGCGGATTCGAAGAAGTGCAGATGTCACCCTCGAAAAACAACCAACTGATGCGCCCTACGACGGACTGTGGCTCCGCCACGAGTTTGACGGCTCGCTCTACAATGTGAATATCAGTCAACCGGCGGCCGGCCTAGGTGGCCCTGTGTCCGAAAAACCGTCATCACGTCAACCTTCTAATGTGCCTGGCGATTACCAACGACTCAACGCAAAAGGCGGCTTGTCATTTAATCAGAAAGTGTTCCCGACTCGACTGGGTCATGTCGTCCATTTCACCACTGACATCAACAAAAAAATCGACTTCTACACCAGAATTCTGGGTCTTAAGCTCACGGATAGATCTGAGAACTTTATCGCGTTCCTTCGTGCTCCAGGTGGGTCTGATCATCATGTCGTTGCTGTCATTAAAGACACTCGACCGGGATTCCATCACGCGAGCTTTGAGGTAAACAACATTGACGAGATGGGGCTTGCCGGCCAGCGTATGATGCACAAAGGTTATCGAAACGGCTGGGGCATTGGCCGTCATGCCCTAGGATCCAACTTTTTCTGGTACATCAGGGACCCGCACAATGGGCTTGCTGAATACTTCTTTGATATCGACTACATCGCCGACGATCGCAAATGGCGCGCTCGAGATTGGCCAATGGAGGTATCTTTTTTCCTCTGGGGACCAACGCCACCAGCAGATTTTGGCAAGAACTTCGAAGGTACCCGAAAAACCAGACCACCGAAACCTCAGTCCCTGGCCCGCACCTAGCTGGGCTTAAAGAACTTGACAGGCCACGTCGAAATCCAATCTTGGCAGTCTTTTAAACGTTTTTGACGAATCGCCATAGCCAATATTGCACAGAAAATTAGAACGAAACGCCGTCTCGGCAAAAAACTCTTCGTTCACCATCGCATTATCAAACCCCGACATTGGACCACAATCCAAACCAACAGCCCGTGCAGCAATGATGAAATAGGCACCTTGTAAACTGCCGTTGCGAAATGCGGCGGTTTCAGCGCCTGCAGGGTTATCTTTGAAAGCGAGCTGGACGGCAGGATTCTGTGGGAACATCCTTTCAGCGTGCTGCCAGAATGCTACGTCGTACGCAATGATGGCCGTGACTGGCGCGCTCATTGTTTTATCAACATTGTTGGGTTTAAGCGCTGGCCGCAACCGTTCTTTAGCTTCCTTGGACGTCAGAAAGACCAATCGCGCCGGACAGCAGTTCGCACTGGTGGGCCCCATCTTCATAATTTGGTAGATCTGTTCAAGTGTCTCAACCGTAACAGTCTTATCCTGCCAGGCATTAAAAGTCCGCGCCTCAGTCATCAGCAGTCGAAGGGTTGCAGGATCAGCCGCCTGAATTTCATTTTTGAGCCCTTGAAGAGAACTCTGTGCCGCAATGTCTAAGTCATCAAAATCCATGATATGTATCCTCAACTTGCCAAGTTATGCGGTTGATGCCAGTCTAAAGTCCTCGTTGACCCTAAAGTACGGTGACGAAATTCCAAACTGTTCTGCTTCCACCGGATCATCCAGTTGTTTGAAATCAACAATTAAGCTGTCTTTCACCGCCTGAACAGCATCGGATTCGAGGTAAGGGTCACCCCGAACGAAAAGATGCGTGGTAAGAGGTTGATGCTGTTCGGCAGAAACCATGAAATGTATATGCGCCGGGCGCATCGCGTGTCGACCCAAGGCTTTCAACATGACACCCACGGGACCATCAGTTGGCACTGGATAGGACGCTGGCTTCTCGGTACAAAACCCAAACTGACCCTCGCTATCCGTGTAAAAAATTCCCCGAAGATTCATATCTGGAAACCTTTCAGTTTCCTGAACATCGTAAAGCCCCTCGGCAGAGGCCTGCCAAACATCCAGTTTCGCGTTGGCGATCGGAGTGCCATCGATACCCAATACCCGCCCCGTCACCAGGGTAGGTTCACCGGACCTGCCCTTGGAAATATTAGCGCCAAATTGCAGTTCGGGTGCGCCGGGCACATGAAATGGACCCAGTACAGTGCTCTCAGTTGCGCTGTCTGGTTTCCGATGCGCTAGCGCGTCGACCAGCATTGACACGGCCAGCGTATCTGAGAGGAGAATGAACTCCTGACGTGTGTCATCGCACCAGTGACCCACCTGAGTCAGAAAATCAATAGCTTGTCCCCACTCTTCGAGTGTCGGCTCCACTTCTCGCACGACTGCATGAAGATGCGTGATGACCGAAGTCATAATCGATTTTAGACGTGGATCATCACAATTCTCGAGTCTCGCGAGAGCCTCTGCAGTGATAATTTCTACCGTCATGTACCGTCCCTCTAGTAATCTTCGCGACTGCGCCTCGCGGGTTGCTTGTACCCTCGGTACACTTATAGTACATCGATACTGACCCCTGCAAACTTTCCGGACAGGTAATGGAACTCAGTGGTGAAATTGAACTCGAGGCGACACCGGACGAAATCTGGCGTGTGCTCAACGATCCCGTTGCCCTTCAGCGTTGCATTCCCGGCTGTAGAGCCTT
>ERZ651768.2087-NODE-2087-length-14210-cov-11.458218_pt1 | contig 14210 bp, 8 predicted proteins | sample MGYA00514754_ERZ651768 | MGnify/ENA metagenome assembly ERZ651768 | reverse complement strand
TAAGGTTCGCACCTTTTGACCCATCATGTTATAAATCGCAAGATTAACAAACCCTTCATCAGGAAGGTCATACCTGATTTCGGTGGAAGGATTGAATGGATTGGGGAAGTTCTGCTGAAGTGCAAATTCGCCTGGAATAGCCTTAACATCCGAGGTGGTTGTCCGGGCAACAACATTAACCAGGCTTCCATCCGCTCCAGCAAGCTTGATGCCCTCCATTGAAACAGGCGCAAGCTGGTATTGATGCCCTATAAATTCCACAGGAATAGTTATAAAAGACCGGTCAAGCCCTTCAATGGCTCCCCCCTGAAGATCGGCAGCAAGAATTTTTAAGACACCCGTTTCAGACTCTTTGGATGAAACCATTACATGATCCTGGAATTTGGAAAGACCTGGCGAGTGCACCTGCACCAGGGCTGGGTCGTATTTCAGTTCAAATTCAAATCCCCGCACCGGGCCGCTGTATTCAATTTCAAAAGACAGCCTGGAATGTGCGTAATCCGGTACCAGGTCAATGTAGGCCACTTCACTGGCATCAAACTCCACGGATCTTCCGGCACCGCCAAAGATGATATCAATCATCAGGATCACATCAGCAATATTGATCTCTTCATCCATGTTCACATCAACATTCCTGAACTCATCTTCCGTAGGAAAATCTTCTTCTAAAATAAAGTCTACAACAACCAGGACATCACTGATATCGCAATCACTGTCAAAATCTGCATCACCCAGCGTGTAAGGTACCGTACAGACAACATTGGAATGTCTTGATTCCAGTTCACCGTAATCATCCGTGCTCCAGTATGCTGAAACGTTATAGCAGTATTCCAGATAGTTGGGGCTGGCAGTAACAGTGGCAAACGTATCCGTTGTGGATACAACATAGGTCTCATTGCCTTCCAGATCCACTTCGTACACCCGGTATTCAACTAAATCATCCCTGTCCACATTAGATGGGGATGGATTCTGCGGAGTATATAATTCATTTAACTGGGTAATGATATCAGGATTAATATATTCTCTTTCGCTTTCAACGTTTGAAACGTTATAATTGGAAATAGCACCAGCAGACAGTGGCTCATCTTCTACACCATCGCCTGAAGCTGTCATGGCATAGGTTAATCCTGGCGCTCCCATGAACTGGGCCAGTATACCAAAATCCCCTGTAAGCCCGGGATCGCCAGCTACAACATCAAAAATAGTACCCCATTCAGCACCTGTATTCACCCAGTTCCTATCATAGTATTCAGGAGTCTGGGGCTCAATATCATTAGCAATACCCATGAAACCGGACCCATTCTCATTCACAACTACGTAAATATCTCCACTGTTGACTTCAACACCGGCACCGGACACATCAAACTCATACTGTACGAGCTCGCTCGGGGCAGAAAGATCTGCAGAAGGAACCAAATTGATTGGATCTCCTACAGGACCCATTATTAATCCGTCTGGGTCAAGGTAAACATCCACAGCAGCTGCTACGGAGGATGCCCCTCCCTGAAATGATAAGACCAGACCGGTTAAAAGAGCAGGGTAATTGGGTGGTGTAAAACGCACACCGAATTGACACGGAGCACCGCACCCGATCTGTGCTTCAAATACATCATCATAGTAAGCCATATCATAGAATGCCACACCGCCGGGTTCGCGCCACTCGAGGTAAACCTGTTCATCCAGCGGCCATACATTCAGGCCAACTGGGCTGGGCATATCCGGGCTCATCACAAAATCCTGAACCGTAGGATCGGCCTGGGCCAGAACTTCTACATCTTCAGTGGTCGTATAAAATCCTGAACGTCTAACCTGTACCGTATTGGTACCCACATCCAGGTTCCAGAGTGTGTAGGTTCCATCCGTTCCAGTAGTATCAGACGCACTGCCGGAAGTGACGATCACACTGTCTAAGGTTGCACCATTCGGATCGGTTATAGTACCAATCACATCACCGAAAACGTAAACGGGTTGAGCGGTTACGGTCACAGGGTCACTCTCATAATTATCTTCACCTTCAGCACCTTCATACACAGCGGTTACACCAAAGGTGTATTCAAGTTCATTACTCAAATTATAAACCGTGTAGTTTGTGGAATCAAAAACATCATCATTGTTCACAACCCCATCCAGATAAACATTATACCCCATAAAATCATATTCGTTTCGACTTTCCCTGCCTTCTGATGTAACAGCAAAATTATCGATCAGGTACCAGTTTATATCAAAGGTGGTTGTCCCGTAGCAATGAAAACGAACGAAAAGATTTTCCGTCAGGCCTGTCATATCATAGCTGAACATGGTGAATGTAAAACCATCCCCAGTATTTGCAAATGCTTCCAGGACAGTCCAATCAACATCCGATCCTGTTTTATATTCAATGGAAAGATACTCTGCACCCGTAGGAGAGAAGTTGCTGAACTCAAAATCAAAGGCCACCGTTGCTTCTGTGAGAGCACCCAGGGGAATAACCGGCGCATATAAACTTTGGTCATAATTTTGCGTGGATGGGCTCCAGTTAAAGCGCATACAGGGCAATGGGTTACCGGTAAATTCATCATAAAGCCAGTTATCACCGCCATCGACCAGCCAGAGATCCAAAAGTCCCCCTTCATCAAATGATTCATAATAGGGCACACCCAGGCTATTTACTTCTGGAGCCGTCCAGTACAGGGATACTTCTTCATCCCAGACTTCTGCGTACATATTGGTTGGAGGCAGGGGATCAAAGGTGCCCGGTGTTGCACACACAGTTTCCGTGGGTTCGGACTCACCTTCATCATAAAGGGTTGAGACGTAGTAACAGTATTCTGTTCCGTTGGTGAGGCCACCATGGGTAAAAGACAAATCATTCGTACAGGTTAAAATTGTGTTATCCACAGCATTATAGACCCGGTAGCACGAAAATGTGCCGCACTCTTCCGGAATCTCTCTTGAAGCATTACTGGGTGTATAGCGCAAGGGATTCATTGCATCTGCCGTGTAGGTATCGATCTCATCCTGACTGACGCCCAGTTCAGCCATTTTTATTTCTTCCAGAGGCCAGACTGTTTTAATTGAATTATTGACATAGCCACTGCTGTTCCTGCCTCCGGTTAGACTGATTGAAATTTCATAGTTGCCCGTAGCACCGCCAAAGCCATCAACCACTACATAATATTGACCAGCCTGCAGGGTGACTGCCCAGAGACCACTTGGTGGATAGGGAGCAACATAATCAGGACAATTTGTGAAGTCATCATCATTATAATTACCGGTTGAGACAGGATTGATACAGTCCTGGTCATTTGTAAAAATTTCCAGCTTTGTGTCATAATCGGTATAATTAGAACACAATGTAAAATCATAGGTGGTAGCTTCAGTCACATTTAATGTATAGGCCACATCTTCGCCTTGTGAACCTGCCACGGGCCAGTCGTCACCCATACCTGCATTGGTTCCTTGATGTGAGAAGGGCATTTCATTCACTGCAAAGTCACCACAGCCGATATTGCCTACCGGTTCACCCCAGGAAATGATATTTTCTTCATTCCCGCCAAAAACCGTAAATCCAGCCGGAGGACACAGTTCTTCATCCTGGGCAAACACATTTAGATTAAACATAAAGAGAAGTGAAAAGAGAGTTAGCTTAATCTTCACAATAGATCTCCCGTTATACCTTATTAAATAATTATTGATTGGATCAAAGTATAGTAAAACTTTGCGTCATTAAATTTAGGACAGCTCTTCAGTAATTCAATCAATTTTCTAGATGCTCCTCTGAAAACTGAATAGCCAATTTTTAAAATTAGTTTCTGAGATATCACCATTAAAAATATAGATTGGAAAATCCAGCCTAAGATATAGATCTTTTTCAAAGATACTCGTATTCAGGCGCAGGCCGAATCCTGCATCCGCCAGGGTTCTTTTCGTAAAATAATTATTTAATTCTAGGACATCATTCTTTTCCCGATCCCAGAAAAGTCCGCCATCAATAAAAGCAGCAAGTTCAAGGGTGATATCCGCTTTATCAGCTTTAGATAAATTTTTATAGATGCTGAATTCGGAAGATGTAGCCATGAGCGCTTCAGCGCCTCTCTCTCCCTTTCCAACAAAACCGCGAAGATTTCCTTCACCGGGCATATGGTAATGTAAAAACAAGGATTCCTGACCATAAAACTGGTCCACCAGGTAATTTTTTCTAAGCATATCGTTGGAACTGTTGCCTTCAATATTATATCCTTCCTGTCCCGGGACGCCTAAATCACCTGCCCAGATTTTGCCGCCAATAAATCGTTGCCTGATATGCAGTGTAAAATTTCTATTTAGATCAGGCCTTTTTTTATTCTCTATGCCCAGCGTTTTTTTGTACTTGAATGTCCCTGAAGCTGTCAAACGATTAAACTCCCAGGTTGAAACCGGGTTCAGGGTTGTTGCACCATTCAAGGATAAATCAAGTGGCCCCAGTGTCGAATTCCAGTTAAAATATCCTACGGCCATTTTTCCAGATGTATCATAGCCAAGGGCCGACGCACGTGACGCGTCGTATTCCGGCTGTACATAGAAGCCGCCGGCAAAGGTATGGGTCGGAGTCCTGCCGTAAACTCTGTTCCATTTTTTTTCAATTTCTCCGCCATACTCCTTGACTCCCGGCCGGTTGTAACCCCAAAAATAAAACGTTGTTCTCGGGAAAAAATGAACCGGCTGGCGCCATCCGCTAACATACCAGTAGAGATTATTCGACTGCAGGGCGTAATTGGCCCGCACCGTGATACTCTCATAGGGACCATAATCCCGGTCAATCGTAAGACCCGGAGCAAAATCAGATGAATCTGCAAAATAATACACATAGGGCATCCAGCGGTAGACCCGTTCATCCCGGGGTTCATACCCTAAGCCTGGCCAGTTGAACAGCAAACGTTTTTTCATCCGTGTCGTATTATTCCTGTAATCCAGATCAACGGTCTGCACATCCGGGTCTAAAGTGACTGCAACAGGCTTTTTGTCCACAGCATAGCTTAAAGTATCTTCAAAGCGCCAGATGTGATTCGTCCACCAGCGCCGGTCTGTAGAACCATCTTCAAATGTCGTTTCTACAAGCAGGGGCATAAACCGGGTCCCCTTATTCTTTATTCCCAGTTCAACAGTCCACGAACCGGTGTTATTTGATATTTTTTTAAAGGATGATATACCATAATCCAGGTGCCGGGTGCTGTGCAGCCAGGGATCAAAAAACCAGTCCAGTTCTGCGCCCACATATTCTTCAATGGCATCCACGAAGCGGGTCTCATTCACATGTTTCAACTTCCATTTATCATAATAGTGCTGCATGGCAGCATAGTACAGGGAATCGCCCAGAACGTACTTTAATTCAGTCAGCATTAACGCTGGTTTTGTATAGGCATTGAGCCTGTAGGCTGAGCCATTGTTATATAAATATGAAGAACGGCTGATGTTTTCATCATGACCGCTTCTCATAAAATTAATAGCATACCATTGGTCCGAATGAAGATCATGCCCCAACGGATAGTACCTGTTTGGGAATTTTTTATTATCATCATCCAGCTCCAGGTCAAAACCATGTTCTCCATAACGATTCATTAAATAATGGCTTGTTTGTGTTGTGGTAAACCCTTCATCCAGCCAGGCTTCATCCACTTCGTTATTGGCTAATATTCCATAAAAATAAATATGGCCGTATTCATGTACTATTAGACCTTCACGTTCACTACCGTTCATAACCAGCATGGGATACTCCATACCGCCGCTTTTGATCCTGTCGGTTGTCGTGATCTGGGGGTAGGGATAGTTCCCGAATTTTTCTTCCAGCCAGTCTATGGCCCGGATGGATCTTTCCAGGACAACTTTGGTCCAGTCTTCACCTCTCTCTTTATCATAAAGCACATGAACATCTGTTTCGCCATCGCTGCTTACGCCCCCTTCGTACAGTAAGTCTTCCGATGCTACCCAGGCAAAGTCGTGGACATTTTCAGCAACAAAAGTAACAGTCCGTCTGGCATTTGAATTCGGTTCAACAAAAGTAGAGTTGTAAATATCTAGCCAGACGTTAAAATCGAAAGATGTATCAACCGTTACCGCTTCCCATCCCGGATCACCATCGGTCACCACCCCGCTGGCAGCAATGATGAATGCTTCAGGCAGGTCAAACTTGACGGAAAAATCGCCAAACTCCCCATAGAATTCCCCTTCTGCATGAAACACATCGGCGTGCCACCCTTTTTCATCATAGACAACCATTTTAGGATACCACTGGGCCATATTGTACTGGCCTTCGTAATACCCGGCCCGTTCCACCATTTCACCCACATGGTGGGTCCAGTTCAGATCGATCCGCACCGTCTGACCGGGAGCTATTTTTTCCATGAGTTTTGCTTCCAGGATGGTATCATCAATTTTGTAGTCATCCAGGATCGGTATTTTATGAATCCAGGAAGCTCCTTCCTTGGGCAGGGCAACGGAAAAATCATGGACATCGATCTTGCTGGTAAACCCTTCCAGGCGGTCCTTAAAATATTTTGCCCGGGACACCCGGCCCGCATGCCCTATGTATTCCCTGTATTTTACAGAACCCAGTTGAAAGGCATTGGGATAGAGGTGCATGTAAATACGGTCCAGTGAATCTGGAGAATGATTGGTGTACCTGATCACCGTTGTTCCTGTGAGCTGGCGGATCGAATCATGGAGGGTGATCTCCATCTCATAATCCACCTTTTGCTGCCAGTAGCCGTCGATTGGGTCAGCGGATAAAACCGAATAAAAACCGCAAACCAGGATAAGGGTATGTCGAACAGCGTTCAAGAGTGTCTTAAACGTATGGGACTGAGATGGTGTATTTACAGATAGGGTTCAAGATCTTTATAAAATATTTTCTCAGATCTAGGCCCTACATATCGCTGCCGGATGAACCCTTCCCTGTCAATAATAAATGTAGTTGGAATGCCCGTGATGCGTTGTCCCGTGGCCTGGCTGTAGAGAGCAGTGACCGTTTGGGTCTCATTGCCTTCAATATCGGTCAGGAGCGTGTAATTAATGCCCCATTTATCTGCAAAGGAACGAATATTAGATGGGGACCCGGACGTAAGTGTGATTCCTACGATCTCCAGTCCATCTTTCTTATATTTTTCTGTCAGATTGATGAATGCGGGAATCTCGCGGCGGCAGGGTCCGCACCAGGTTCCCCAGAAATTGAGCAGCACTACTTTCCCTTTTAGTTCATTCAGAGTGACCCAGTCCCCATCCAGATCGGCCAGGGTAAAGTCGGGGGCCATGGTGAATTTTCCCTGTTTAGCATTTTTTTGAACCGTTCGAGCCGTCTTCTTTTTTGCAGATCCCGCTTTCTGCTGTGCTGTACCATTGTCACAGCCGTTGAAGAAAAAGAGTACAACGGTTGTAACAGTAATGATCTGTCTCAATGGATATGCATAGCGTTTAATGGGGATCATTCTCATTCATTATACCGTTGGTTATAGGCCGAAACTCCCGCACTGAGGAACTCTGCAAACCCGTTTGGAACGTAGCCGCCTGTATCCGCCAGGGTTGACTCATCTGCAGGATCCAAAACCACATAATAGGGCTGGGTAGCCTGTTTATACCGTTCGAACTGCAGCTGGGCGTAGGCCCGGCTCAAAGAATCTTTCTTATCCACGTAGAGTCGGGTGAGAACCATTTTATCAAACTGTTCCTTAACCGGTTTGGTGGGAAATACCCTGCGCTCCATTACCCTGCAGTTGGCACAGTATACGCCCGTGAAATCAATGAACAGGGGTTTATTTTCTGCCTTTGCCTTGGCCAGTGCCAGCTCATACTGGTCCACAAACCAGCCTTCCTTTTCGGCAATAGCATCTTCTGTAGGTGGCGGGGGAACCAGGGCTTCAATAACCTCTTCCATGAGCCGGGGCATCCTGGCATAATGATAGGTTGGCGGGGACGCCAGGGACATTCCTACGGGAAAAAGAACCAGAACTGTAAGCAGGATCCCAACCGCCCGGCCTTTCCTGATTTGAAACGGTTTTACATTTTCGGCGGAACCCATCCTAAACAGGCCCAGTAAATACCCGACCTGTATAACGCCTATAGCTATGAACAGGGCCAGCACCACATTTCGGGGCAGAATCCCCAGATTCCATTCCAGGTCGGGAACCCATAAGAATTTTATGGCTGCAGCGATTTCAATGAATCCGAAAACGATCTTCAGTGTTTCCATCCAGGCGCCGGAACTGGGGAGTTTATCCAATGCTTTTGGAAACAGGGACAGGGCCACAAAGGGTACCGCAAACACCACACCATAGATCACCATTCCATAGAGACTGGTGAGTACACCGCCTGCGGTTCCTGCCGCAGCCACCACCAGGAGTGTCCCAACCACCGGCACCGTACAGCTGAAGCTGGTAATTGCAAAGGCAACCCCTAAAAGCAGGGAGCCCAGGTAGGCACTGTTCGCTGACTGGCCTGCCTGGTCCGTTGTATTCACTAGACGGCCGGCCACGTTTACATTGATGAAACCAAACATCCAGAGAGCAAAAAATATGAACAGGACTCCCAATCCAAGGTTGATCCAGGGATTGGTGGCAATGAAGTTGCCTATGTTGGCATACCGGGACTGGGCGGCCACATCGTTGACCCCCCAGGAAAGAAATCCGACCACTAGGCCTATGAGCACAAACGTACCCGCAATACCCAGTCCATAGAAGATGGCAATGGCCGTCCGTCCAATATGCTTTTCTTCAGACATTTTTCCAAAAAAGGATATAATGATAGGAATCATGGGATAAACACAGGGCATGACCCAGCTTATGATCGCTCCGCCTACAGCAAGGAGAAAAATTCCCAGCAGTGTATTTTTTCCTTTACCAGGATCGTCCTTGGATGCAGTGGCGGCAACCATAAACGATGTACGATCAGAGCGGGGTGCTCCCGCTTCGACTTCAACCCATACCGTATCTATTTTTGTGAGGGGCGGGTAACACAGCCGAGCATTGCAGACCATATAGAACACATCAACGATAATGGCGTGTGTTCCCGGCATCAGGCTCCGTTTAAGCCTTACAGGAAAAATAAACTCTGTATCCCCTTCGTGGTAGTAGGTGTCCGTTTCAAACCCAGGATCAAATACATACATAGGTTCCGGTTCAATTACCGGGGTAACAGCACCCACTGCACTGCCTCCAATACTTATCTCTGTAGGCAGGGGCCCTTCGCTGGTCTTATAAATGGAATAAATATGCCACTCTTTGTCCATGGCAGCACTGATGGTGACCTGCACCACTTCCCCGGCGCGGGCGGGAGAGTTAACAGAAGCAGAAATAGTGACCGGATTCTCTGCAGACTGAGACCATAAAACGCCCGTTAAAACAAACAATAAAAGTAGATTTTTCAATTCAAATTAGGCTGGTTTGCGACGCGGAAAATAATGGCATTAGAACCTTAACTCAACCATTCTTTGTTTCCGTCAGAAACGGTTGGTTTTTGATTGATCATTTTTTTCAACGGCTGGATCGAACCCTCTACTGCCAGTTTTCCCTGCTCCATGAGAACATCAAACTGCTCAAAATCAGACCAGTGGATGCCCAGGGTGTCGGGCCGGATCACAAAATCTGCTTCCTGGGCCAGCTTGGCCTTTAACCTGTTGGACGTTATGATCTCCGCCCGTTGTGTGATGGATATCATAGTTGTTTTTCCAAGCTTTTCCAGGGTATACTGAGAAATATCAACAGCCAGGGTAAAGGCGCAATTTTCCTTTAATACAGGAACAGGAATGGGCATGCCCACGCCCCCATCTACAATGATCCTATTATCTTGCTCGGTAGGCGCTACAAACCCCGGGATGGAACAGCTTTGAACCAGTGCTTCCACCAGGTCTCCCCTGTCATGGATTATATCTTCACAGGATTCTAAATCTGTGGAAACGACTTTAAGGGGGATCTTTAGATCATCAAATGTGGTGGCCGGAAGCAAAAAAGAGATGGCGTCTTGAAGTAGCTGCCTTTTTATAATGGATTTCCTGTTTAAACTCATCATCATTTGAAAATGGTCAGACACTTTCTTTGCGATCTGATCCAGTACAGAACCTGGTTTACGGCCGTTAAGAAATCGTTTCGAAGCCGCATTTGTAAAAGGATTTAAAGCCATATTTTTTCGGAATTGCTCTTCGATCCAGAACGGATCTAGACTGTAGGCGTACATGGCCCCGATAAGGGAGCCTGCGCTTGCTCCTGCGACAGCATCAATCTTAATTCCAGCCCGGTGCAGCTCCTGCAGTACACCAATATGCGCGGCACCCCTTGCACCGCCGCCGCCCAGGGCTAACCCCAGAAAGGGTTGGGTCATTTATCCCGTTTTTCCAGGTGCACTTTCATCTCTACGCGCCTGTTAGGATTATCCCTTGCGTCCCGGGGCAGGTTCACGATCTGTTCAATCACCTGGTCCCCTTCAACCACCTGGCCAAACACGGTATACTGCCCATTAAGGTGGGGTGCATTCCCAGCACAAATAAAGAACTGGCTGCCCCCGCTGGACGGGCTGGTTGAACGCGCCATGGAAACGATCCCGCGGGTATGCTTTATGTCACCGAACTCTGCAGGCAGGGTCCAGCTTTCGGGGTCATTTTCCTTCCCATAACCATAATATTTTGCCGCATGACCCCCGGAACCATAATTGGCTTTATTTTTTTTCCTTGTATTTGGATCGCCGCCCTGGATCATAAATCCAGGGATGACGCGGTGAAACAGGGTACCATCGTAGTAGCCACTCCTGGCATGGAGCTTAAAACTTTCCACGTGTTTTGGTGCATTACCATCAAAGAACTCTATAACCATATCCCCAAACATGGTGGAAATGACAGCCACATCTTTTTTCGGCCTGTCGGGTTTTACGGATGCAGGTGCAGGTTTAACAACATTAGACACTTTTTTTGGTTCAGGTTTCACAGGTTCTTCCTTTTTTGCTTTTCCACAACTCATGTTCAGTGCTCCAAAAATGAGCAGGAATGGTATGATCTTTTTCATGACGAGTAACGACTCCCAGGTTTTTGAATGGGGATTGCAGCCAGTTCACTTGGAATATCATCTTCCCTATAGCTGACTGCATCCAATTTTACGATTGAATATTGGTTCATATGCAAATTTACTGTGCCATTGCTTCGATCTACCAGCACGCCCACGCCAAGGATCTCTCCCCCTGCCTGTTCAACCAGGTCCATCACTTCCCTGACGGAGCCGCCGGTTGTGATCACATCTTCCACAACCAGGACCTTTTCTTGCGGTGTTATTTCGAAACCTCGGCGGATTATCATACTTCCTTCTTTTCGTTCTGCGAAAATGGTTCGGCATCCCAGCTGGGTCCCCACTTCCGTGCCCAGAACAACACCGCCAATGGCAGGAGAAATTACAACATCCGGTTCTTTTTTTTCGAACTCATCTGCGATCATGATCGAAAAAGCTGTGAGATACTCGGGGTGCTGCAGCACCTTGGCACACTGAAAATATGTCGCACTGTGGCGACCTGAAGTGAGCACAAAATGCCCATCCAATAAAGCATCCGTTGATCTGAAAATGGTCAGAATATGTTCTTGTTCAATCATTTAACCCATGGCCTCTCGCATGTCTTCTACATACTCCCTGGCTGCAGTGTGGATCGTACTCTCGCTCAGATCACCTACAAAACTAATCCCCCGGGAAACGTTAATGAGCCCAACCCCACTCTGGTTCCCTACTCTAACGCTGTGCTCAAGGTCACCGCCCTGGGCGCCTACTCCCGGTATCAAAAACGGTAACTCAGGAGCTATCTCCCGTATCCGGGATAATTCTTCCGGAGCCGTAGCACCCACAACCAGGCCCACATTGTCCCTGGTGTTTAAATCGTTTCCTAATTGTGCTACTGTCTCATAAAGCGGTTGCCCTGATGCAGATCCATCCTGGATATCCTTTGCTGATGGGTTAGACGTGCGGCACAGTATAAACACCCCCTTTTCCTGATCCATCAAAAAAGGATCGATGCTGTCCCTGCCCATATAGGGACTTAGGGTGACACCATCAAAACCAAAGTGACCGAAAATGCCCTTTGCATACTGTGCGGCGGTGTTTCCAATATCGCCCCGCTTAGCGTCAGCGATCTTGATAAAGTCATCCCCGATATAGCTCACCGTTTCTTCCAGCCAGGCAAAGCCGGCCGCACCCCAGCGTTCAAAGAATGCAAAGTTTGGTTTGTAGGCAACAGCAAACTCCCTTGTAGCATCAATCACGTTAAAGGTGTGCTCCTTTAGGTTGTGCAGTTCGCCTGGCCCAAATGCTTCCGGATTCATATCCAGCCCCACACAGAGCCAGGACTGACGCTCCTTTACCAGGGACTTTAGACGTGAATTAAAAGAGACCATAGACCACAAATTTACCAAGATCAATAACCTGACAACAATTCCAATTCACAGAATTTTTGCAGATGTCATTTTATGGATCACAGCCCTAAACTCGACCCATGGAAGAGACCCTTTTTCAGCATGAACCGGAATCCAGTACCCAGGTCATTGCTTCCAGCGGTCCTTTCCAGATTGAGCTCATGGATTATGTAGGTGCGAACGATTATACACCCCTGATCCATATTTCCGAAGCCCTGGTGGAAGAATACGGCCCTGCCGCAAAGCTCACCCCCAACACGATCCAGACCTATTTCAACAAGGAAGGATCCCTGCCCTTCATTGCCCGGCACCAGGGCGATATTATAGGCTACATCATAGGAGTTCCCCTGGAAACACTCAGCAGGGAATCCTGGGCCCGGTTAGATATTAATTTTGGAAAAATAAACACGCTCTACACCTATGCCTTCGTGGTCCAGAAAAAGTATAAGGGTAACGGGTACGCTAAAATGCTGAAGCGAGTATACCTGAACTGGGCCAAGAAACAGGATCATATACACTATATTACGGGTCACGTGAAGCAAGGGGTCTCATTCCGGTTCACGGGTGATATTCGGATCATCGATCGGATCGAGAACTGGCAGGGAACGGGAAAAACATTTGAATATTACCGCCGGGAACTGGATCCGGACCGGATCTACGCCCCCAGGACTGACCCGCCTAACATTACACGGGTCTAAAAAAGATTAACTAATATCTCCAGCTGGACAAATCTGATCCTTCAGGAGCAGATTGGCCCATGCGCTCAACCGCCCGCTCAATAAACATCTGGTTATATCTTAATCGGGATGTTGCATTGGGACGGGTATGATCCCCGTTCCAGCAGTGCTCCGCCCGGTCTCCATAATCCACTTCACCCTTGTAGTACGGATCGGTTGTGGACTCTAAAAATTCTTCCATGAGGTAGACCGCATTATTCAAATAATAGTTATCCATGTCGCCGCAGTACACACTGATCTTCCCTTCCAGCTTTGATCCTATTTCAGCCCAGTCTCTTTCCAGGATATAGCGCAGGTCGTAGTTCTCCCGCCAGTATTCTGCCACTTCATGATCGATCTCACCGGTCAGTTTATCCCAGATTGGTTTAGGGTACCCATCGTCTCCCATGGGACTATATACCGCCTGCCAGATATCCCACTGGTCCCCGGAGCGGCTGTTGGTCCCCAGGGCCAGCTCCCGGTAATTGTTCTGCCTGAGGGTGGCGTTCACTGCACCAATATAGTTGCGGTGGCCCGGCCGTTCAACAGGCCTATAACTGGGACCGGAATAGTAGGCATTCTCATCTTCATAGATATTGACCAGGCAGTAGGCCCGAAAATCTATGGGATCAGGGCAGGCCGCATAGCAGCCGTTATACTCATCGGGATAAAATACCTGGGCCGCCAAAGCTTCCCAGCCGCCGGTGGATCCGCCATAGAGAAACCTGGACCAGCCTTCGCCTATACCGCGGAACTGCTGTTCAATATGGGGTATGAGCTCATAGGTGATCGCGTCTCCATAGGGGCCAAGGTTGGCCGAGTTGACGGCATACGAATCATCATAATAAGGGGTCGCATGCTGGATCTCTATTACAATGACCCGAGGGAAATTGTCTGATGTCCAGTCCTTGTAAAACTGGTGATCGTGCTCCTGGACAATGCGGTTATATCCTTTAAGCCGAAATCGTTCGCTGTAGTCCGGCTCCAGGTCCGGGTCCGGCGGTTCAGGACGAAATCCGCCAAAATCAGCTGGATAATGACCATGAAAGATCATCAGCGGGTATCTGGCATCAGGATGCTCGTCGTAGCCATGGGGCAAAAGCACGTGT
>ERZ651768.2085-NODE-2085-length-14212-cov-6.039193_pt1 | contig 14212 bp, 13 predicted proteins | sample MGYA00514754_ERZ651768 | MGnify/ENA metagenome assembly ERZ651768 | reverse complement strand
ATTCTCCAAGTGATGTAACATCACTCCCCGAATATATTGCCTTTACTGGTATTTTATCTGCCATTGTTTATTCTTTATTCTGGTTTAGGTGGCCAAGTTACATTTTCATATACTATATTAGAAGCAGGTATATCTCTTAATTCTTGACGATAGGTTTTCCATGCATCAGACATGGTTACATCAGGAAGTGCCATCCAATCAGTTTCTGCCAACAAACCATTTCTATGTTCTCTAATTTGTTCCATCTCCCAAGATGGATTGTTTTCCCAAACTTCTCTCTGCGTTTTAAGTTCAGCTACTCTTTCTGGAGTTAATAAATAAGATAAACTACCAATAACTTCAACAGGAGTATCATCTGAAACTTCTACAGTATTACCATCAAGTCCTATTACATTCTGCATACGATCTCCTTTATATTATTACACAACATGAGAAAGCCCATAGAAAGTATATCTACCATCAATCATGGCTGAGCCACCATTATCAAGCTTTACTGCATTACATGCTGCTTGATTGTAAAAATGTCCACTACCATTGATATGACAAGTATCATTATTCGATGCGCCCAAATTTTTATCAATGTGAAATTGGTAATTTACAGTGGTATGTCGAGCAGCATCTAATGGATTGTGTATATAAATCCAACCGGAAACAGCACAATCTTGTGTATTTCTTGATCCAGTTACGCGCAAATAATCATAATTGCTGTGTTCCCAATGAGCATAAATATTTGAAGTTGTTTGCATGCTCATTATCCCGACACCGTCACCACTTGTCCAACTAGTCCCATTATCATATGAAGCGTGTAACCATATGTTAGACCCATTACAAACAAGACTATCAAGTCTCATAACATAACAATCATAGGCACTAGTGATGAATGTATTGTTCATAGTATAAGCTGAATTATTATTTGGGTAGTCAGTATATAAAGGAACCCAGCCGTCTGAGCCACCACCTGCCGGAGTTTCACTTGCCCAATTTGTTCCATCAGATGTTAATACATTTCCATCAGCACCAGTAGCAGGTAAGCCTGAAGGTAGATTAGAAATATAACTAGCATTAATAGTATCGCCAGTTTCTAATTCTCCAAGTGATATTACATCACTCCCTGAATATCTTGCCTTTACTGGTATTTTATCTGCCATTGTTTATTCCTTAGGAATACCTGATGATGTTGTATTTTCTTTCCAGCTAATTGAATCTTCATCCCAACTATAATCCTTGCCATCATCAGGATAGGAAGTAGGTGCTTCCCATTGACAAGTATCTTCATTCAATACTGATGAATTAAACGGTTTGGGAGGAATAAAAGCATCTCTAGTTCCATCATATGTATAACCAATACCAGCATAATTTTTTCTGAAGTTAGAATTGTATGAGGTTTGAATATGTGTATCCGTGTTGTTGTGCAAATTTTGTAAAAACTCTACACCAGTAGCTTCATCTTCTTCACCATCTTTCATAATAACTTCATTGTTCAAAACGTGAACTCTAATAACTACATTATCTGAGTCTATTACCGCAAAGTGTGCCATTAACCTGTATAACTCCCATCACCAGTAAACGTTAATATTGTATCACTACCATTCGTTGTAATAGTTGGCGAACCAGATGATGTACCAGAATATAAAGAAGTTGCAATTCTGAGAATTACAACCCCCGATCCACCAGCTCCTCCTGCTGCGCCAGACGGAGGATAGCTACCATATGCTCCACCGCCCCCTCCCGATCCAGTATTAATTCCTCCAACACCTCCTACTTTACCAGAACCAGCAGTCCCAGCATTAATACCATTAGCTCCAGCTGCACCTGGGGCTCCAGAATTTTCCGAACCAGAACCGCCGCCTCCTCCAAGGCCTCCATCTCCACCCCAATTTTCGTAACTATTTCCTCCACCACCGCCAGCCCAATTATATGAAGTTCCGTTAATTGAAGATATAATACCATCACCCCCAGTTCCATGATCTACTCCTCCTGGTCCATCATTAGCAGCTACGCCAATACCAGCAGAACCGCCACCACTACCTGCCCAATAACCACCTCCCGGACCACCCGCAAAACCTTCATCCGCAGTTCCATTTCCACCTGTAGCGGGTCCGCTATCTATTCCTCCAGAACCCCCTCCAGATCCTCCATTATATCCTGGGCCAGCTCCATTATAAGTACCTCCTCCTCCACCACCAACAGTCATTACATCTGTAATATCTGAGCCTGTAAGTGACGAGGCAGTTCCACTTTGTCCGTGATGAGTTAAAGAATTACCATTAGATCCAATACCACCACTACCAACAGTAATCGTGTAAACTGTTCCAGTTTGCATAACTAATTCGGTTTCGGAAGATGCGCCACCACCAGATGTTTCATTATTCCATGATTGACGGCAACCACCCGCGCCGCCGCCGCCTCCGATATTTCCGCCGCCACCACCTGCGCCAGCAACGACAAGGTAATTCCAGCCATCGCCACCACCATGAGCCCAAGTGTCTCCACATTTTGATGCTACATTTGCAGCAGTAATTCCATTATATGCTGCTACATTATCTTCTGTTACTCCATTAATTGTTGCTATATTTGGCATTAAACTAATGTGATATAATCAGATGACGGATTAAAAAAGATATATTCAACCTGAACTGAGAACCCAATCGTTCTAACAATGTCACCACTACCTGTAGGCTTAGTAGCTGTAATTGAACCATCAGTAGTATGAATATAAAGAGGTACTCCTACTGTCCAACCCCAAGTTGTTGATCTCACAAAACTTCCGGGCAAGGCTACATTCATAGGTTGCGTATCTGTTTTTGATTCTAATGAAATTCCTAATAAACCAATAGAAGTGCTTTCCTGGTCGGCATCAGCCTTTAACCACTTACTGTCCTGCCCCATGTAAACCAAATCCATTACAGTCGCTGCATATCCAGCAGGGTAAGTATTTGTTTGAGGACCATTAGCCGTATGATTTGCTGGAGAACCATCTAAAGCACCACTTGAGTCCACAGTACCCCATTCAGGCGCAGTCGCCCCAGAATTCATTTTTAAAACTTGTGCAGCAGTTCCTTTTGGAAGTCTTGCATAAACTGATCCATCATGATAAAGAGTATCTCCTGCAACTGAAGACAACGGAATTCCAATACTAAGACCTTCACCACCACCAGGAGCAGCAATATTATCTAATGTGCCATCGGCTTTGTAAAACGGAAACTGACCACTTGTGATTGTTATATTATCTGAAGTTCCATCTGTTTTATAAAATGGAAACACACTATCTCCTCCTCCAGCTGATTCTTCACTTGCCCAATCAGTTCCGTCAGATGTTAATACGTTTCCATCTGGACCAACAGCAGGTAAAGGTGCAGCTGCATCAGCACTTGTCCAGTTAGTTCCATCAGATGTTAAAACTTGTCCAGAAGTACCTGCATCTTCCAGCATACTTATATCTATTCTATTTAATGCCATTAATTTTCTCCAGCATCGGTTAGCCCGGGTTCGGGTTCGTTTTCTTTAGTTTGTTCTTGCAATCTAATTAACTTTGCTTCTAACTGAATGTTCTGTGCTATACTTTCATTCAATCTTGTTTGTAGAACATTAATAATAGTTTGTGCATAATCAATTTTTTCTTGCATAGTACTTTCAGCCATATTCAATCTCCTTTATAATTTATTTTTTTTCTAAAGTTATATCACTCCAACCAAACTCATTCATTTCATCTTCATCCTTGAGAGTATCTATAACATCTTCTAAAGCATTTGATTTATCTCTAAGTGCTTGACGTTCTGCTAGTATATCTGTATTATCAGCACCTGTATCTCGTGCTCTATCTAGTTTCCAATCCGTAGCAGCAATTAAATTACCTGTAGCAATCTTCACCCCTTGTTTCATCAAATCTTTCTCATCTACTAATTTTCTTGCTAATTCTGCATCGGCTTCTTCTTTAATCTTAGCTATAATAGCATAATCAGACATCCCATCAAAAATATCAACTAATACACCATCTTTAACTTGAAACCGATGAGGGTGTGGTGCCATATCATCAAGTTCAAACTTTCCGTTTGGATCAGGATAATATTGTTTACCATCTTCATCAAAAGTAACTTTAATTATTGCCATTATCTTACGCTCCTATTGTTATATAATTTTACCATCCAGATTCGGGTGGGTTAACATTACTCCATGTTGCTTGATCGCTATATGTATGACCTGTATTTTGTGGTGTTGACCAATTATTTGTAATAGGTCCTCTATAAGCTTCAACCTCCGCGATTGTTAATGCACCCGGAACTACCGGATAAATTCGTGGATAATTAGTGGATTGATGCTGAGTGTCAAAGTAACCATAGTGATAATTAAAGTTATGTTCAATGGTTCCTCCATCAACAGGACCCCGCGCTATACCATTCCCCCCTTGACCATAATTATCAAGTTTATATGAATGAAAATTCTCTTCCATACTGTGTCTTCCAATACGTAGCCTGTAGTCCGAATCAGCATTTTCATTTTTATTAAACATAAAATCATTAGCACCAATAGGTACAACACAAAATGAATAACTTCCATCATTATTCCAACCTTTACGATATTCACCAGTTACACTATCAATCATATACATTTTCATTCCTTGACCATAATAATAATATGGCCACATACACAAAACATATCTACCATCATTTGTTATTTGAAACACCTGACCATGATCTTCATCTTGGTCAATACCATAACTCGTTGTAGATTGCATACTACCCTTTATAGAATTAACATCTGTACCAGTTTCTACTCCATACTGATCTAATTCTTTTCTGAAGGTATATCCACAATCAACATCTTGGCCATAAGTTTCATTTGTAAAATTAATTGCTTGAATATATAGCCCTTGATGTGGCCTCCCATAGGTACAATAAACTTGTCCATTATCACATACAGTTACAGTATGGTGATATCTATCTTCGGTGTTGTAATAACTATAAGGAACATATGTCCATCGGTGATTTGATTCTTTTACATTTTGTCTCCACCAATTCCAATCAACTCCTGGATGAGGAGGCGGAACATCTTTATACCAATGCCATCTTTGACCGGATCCACCGTTACTCTCAACAAAAACCATTACTTTAGTTCTTTGATTATATCCCATGCAACCGCGTGAATCATTATTAGACCCATTCCAACCAAATCGGTTAGTAGAAGATACACTTGAACCAAAATACCAACTGTTTCGCGATTGTTTTGCGTAACCTCGGCAAATCCATGGATTACCATGAGTAGAATATGATGATCCTTCCATACCTGCACGTCCACCTGCCCAAACATCTTGTGCCCTTCTATATATTCTTCGTTGTGGATCAGTATTTCCTACCCAACAACAACTATTTAAATTTGCTGACGATATATGCCTATAATGCTCATTAGCATGTCCACCCATAAAACCACTCCATCCACTAGGAGTTATACTCCCTATATCTCCTCCACCACCACTAGCCATATTACTACCATAACTTCTAGTACTTGAACTACCGTGACTGTTGGTTTGGATTATAGTTGAATTATTATTCGTTGTTTCATAACCATGAGTACTATCCATGTTGGGATAATTTCCGGAATTCCTCCAACTTGTAATAGGCCTATTATAATGATTGTAGGTAATGTATGCTCTATTAGTGGTATCAGTCGCAGTCCACACATACCAAGCAGCACGTTCAAATGGATCAGTACTGAAAGTTGAATTACCTCCACCACCACCAGAAGAAGAAGAAGAACTTGCCCCTCCTAAAAATTGACTTAAATTACTCATTTATATTTTCTCCTTTAAGATAAAACCCAACCGTTAGTAGTTCCAGTATATGTTAATCGGGTAGATGAATTGGCTACATTAATTTCCAAATCTTCAGCTAATGTTTGTATATTTTTTCCATTTCTTGCTACGGTAAGCTTATTAGTAGCAAACTTACTTGTTTGATCAGCAAAATCAATATAATCATTTATTGCTGGATTAGCAGGCAATTTTGCTGTAAATGTTCCAGCTGTCGTATCAACAAAATATGAACTATTACAATAAGTATCATAGGTGGGAACTGAATTTGTACCGTCTTGTGTTTTAAAATAAATTTCTTTCCACCAGGTAGTTGCAGTCATGGAACCACTCACACCTTGCATTCTATAATATTTGTAACCTGTAGTATTAGCAGATAATTCAGTCCACAATTTATGATAGTTGGCAGCAGAACTACCAAGACTTCCAGTATTATGTAAATTCCATTCTGCACCTATATTAGTTTCCTCTCCACTAAAAGCACCTGTATTACTTCCCTGCCATTGCCATCTACCATGTGGAGTGTTAGCCCCTGAAGAAACTTTTGTAAATCCACTTGTTCCACCTACAACATTTTCTGAAGAAAATTTTATTGTACCTGTTTCAGTATAAGTAACAGTTGTAGTATTAGCAGCACCAAGAATAACAGTTCCTGTTGCACCAGAAGATTGACCTGTAATAATTTCACCTACTGTAAAATCTTGAGCTGTACTTGTAACTGTAAGTGTTGCAACTTCTGGTACTGTATTCTGTTCGTTATTAAACCATGTCACTTCTGTAATAATTTGTGGTGTTCCCCATGCCCATTGCATATATTGACCAGTCCCAATTCCGAAATTACTAGTCCATTGGATGGCGTCAGCTAGAGCTGCACTGAGAACACCGTCAACTAAATTATCAAATGTTCCCTGATTAAGACCAACATTAGTTGTTGCAGTAATTGTTCCTGTTCTACTATCATACGGGTGTGAAGTTCCAGTATCATCATATGCTGAAGCAGCATATGTAGTAGTAATTACTCCATCTGCAGTTGTAATATGTTTCCAATCAGCACCATCAGTATCAGTTCTAACCCAACCATCAGCAGCAGATGCATATACCAACTCCATATGTGGTCCGCCTTCTAGAACCAAATCATAAGCCATTCTTTCTATATTTTTACCATTTCTTTCAATTGTAAATTTATTTTCGCCAAAAGTTCCTGTCTTGTCTACAAATCTAATATTAGCTCCTGGCAAAGGTGCTGAAGGAAGTACAACAGAAATATCAATACTAGATGTATCTACTAGATAATTTTTTCCAGTATCAACAGGAATTGATGCTGATGTACTTGCAGTTCCTCCCATACTTGCATGATGATGACACCAGTAATATAACTCTGGTGCGCCTGTAGCTACAACTATCTGTGTATATGCACCAGCCTGTCCTGAAGTACCAACATATGTAACTCCCGCTGTATAATCTACACCACTACCATGTGTCCCATCTGCTGTTATAGAAAATTTAAAATGATGTCCTGCATTAGAACCATTAGATGTATCAAACTTATAAGTATTTCCTTCATACAAAGTTATAGAATCTTGTGATACTCCATCTATTACATATTTACTAGAACCAGTAGAATCAACAGTTACACTTTTTGTTATAGTAGAATTATTTACTGCCTCTGTCCAACCACCAACCCATTCAGCATCTTTGTCAAAACCACCAGAAGTTAATACTTGACCAGGATTACCTGGTGCTAATACAACCCAATTTCCATTTTTATCGTAAGTAATAACAGCACCACGTTGACCACCAGCCAATGCAGCTAATGTATCAAAACGCTGTCCCATACCTAACCAAACATTAGCTCCTACTGTATCATCAGTTAAAACAAAAATATTACCATCAGTACTATTAATCCATTCTGTACCAACAGGATATCCATAAGTTTCAGCAGAAGTAACGGTAGGGTTTGTAGAATATTTAACGGGGATCGTACCGGGAGCAAACATTGCTGGTGTTAGTGTACCACCTGAAGGAACACCGACATCTGTTACAAGACCTAAATATACTATATGAATAAGTACACCATTAGCAGGTACTGAAGAAAAAGTAATTGTTCTATTACCAGTACCAGACAAAGTATAATTATTTGGTGAAACTTGAGTAACACCACTAACTGATACCATAATTGATGCTGGAACAACAACATCTTCTGTTAACAAAAAATTATCTAGTACTCCATTACCAGTAAATAAAGTTTGATTAAAAGTTCCGCCAAAATTACCAGTTAACTTTGAAGCCGCTACTGATACAATTTTATCATCAGTAACAGACCCATCAAGAATTTTGCTACTAGTTACAATATTATCGGCAAGTTGACTTTGCGTATAAGTTGCATGAGTTCCTGTAGTAGTTAAATATCTAACAAAAACAACATCATCAACAGGGACACCAGCAAGGGTTAAAATTACTCCTGAAAGGGTATATTCGCTTGGTCGTTTAATAACACCATTAACACTAACTTGTATAGCGTCTTTTGAAGGAGCAACTCTTCCCAAAGTATATTGGGTTCCTCCTACAGATACATGTTCCTCTGATTTTATGAAACCAAAAAATGGTTCATTGCCTACATAAGCCATATCATTACCTTTATAAGTTAAATTTTAACTAATGCAATTCCCTTTAATATTATATGTATTTATAATACTATATTGCTCTCTTTATGATTTTTCGTTTAATACTTCAACTAATAAATCGTTTTCTGGGCAATATAAGTACTCCAATCTACTTGTGTTTAATGCTTTAATAGCATCATCCAACGATTCAACCAATGGTTCCCCAGCTAAATTGAAAGAAGTATTAAATAATATAGGGATTGCTGTTTGTTTATTAAACTCCTCTATCATTTCATAAAATACAGGATTTTGTTCCTTTTTTAAAGTTTGAATACGGCACGTACCATCTACATGAACAATAGCAGGAATTTTCTCTTTGTACCCTTCATTACAATACATAGCATACATCATATGAGGTGACTCGTTTAATCCCCTCATATCAAACCATTCGTCTGCATATTCATGTAATATAGTTCCTGCGAATGGTCTAAAATATTCTCTACGTTTTACACTATTAACATAAGCCTTACCATCCTCTGTACGAGGATCAAAAAGAACAGAACGATTACCTAATGCTCTTGGACCATTTTCACAACTACCTTGAAAGAGTGTAACAATATTTCCTTTCAATATTAATTTAACTGCATCTTCACTATATATTTTTTTTGTAGTTCCATTATATTTTTTAGCTATGTTTTCTACTTCCTCGTCTGTATATTTATACTTCGGACCTAAGAATAAACTATCAGCATATCCTCTAACCTTTTCTTCTTTTGTAATCATGTAATGAGCAAATAATGCCGCACCTATAGATGTACCCGCATCATTTGAAATTGGTTCAACATATAAATTAATACCTTCATCTTTTAATTGACCACGATACCAATAATTAGCAACACAGTTTAATCCATAACCTCCAGACAGAACAACATTTTTATTACCGCTCATTTCAACTGCCTTATGAATTAAATCAAGAACCATTTGTTGAGATTCTGTTTGTACAGCATAAGCCATATCTCTACGGTTTTGTAATCTAGTAACATCTACTGTAGCTTCTAATAACTCTGGTTCCATTAAATGTTTATATCTTCCTTGATTTACAACAGCACCATTTGGATATGTTGGAATAATTAAATTACGATCTGCTGTTTTCCATCTTCCTCCACCAGCATCATTAAAAATTTGTATTTTATCATTTGGTTCTCCATAAGGAAATAATCCCATTGTCTTACCGGCTTCAATTGGATTCCATCCGCAATATTGTGTTACTGCTTCATATGCTTTTACAATACCAGCAGAATCATCAATAATAAATTCATGTTCTCCTTCTTCATTTTCACGTTTACTTGAAAATTTATCAATCTTTCCACTTGTCCAAGGTCCTCTACCAGCTTGATGTTTATAAAGTGTTTTAAAATTTGCAGGATAAGAACAATCAATAATTGATTCAAGTTCCCATGTTATATCCTGTTCACCATTTATATCCATAGGAATAAATGTACCTGCTCCATCAACAACCAATGATGTTGCAGATTCAAAACCAGAACGATAAAAAGCACAAGCAGCATGCATTTTATGATGCCACTTGTCCATATGCCAAACTTGTTCTCCCGTATCTTCAATAAGACGTAATTTTCTTGCAAGTCCACTACATACATCACCACCAGAAAATTCAACACGACTTTCATCTGGTTGTGTATGTGCTATAATTAAATAATCTAATTTATCAGTATACTCTAGAATTTTAGCTATACAAGCATAAGGTCCGCCATCATATTTTTGTCTAGTTAATCTTTCTTCTTCTACAGCAAAAACTATTTCACCATCTTTAAGTAAACATATACTAGCATTATGACCTCTTGATATACCCGCAATCCATTGACTCATCCATTATCCTCCAGCAATTTCATACCTTGCGGCATATTAACAGGAGCTGGTTTAGTGAAGTTACTGTGGTCATCATGGTGGCTACATTTATCAGTATGTACATGAGGTTCAACTTTACCTTCAAATTTAGATCCTTTACCCATTCGTTTCTTTACTGAATCAACAACAAGTTTTATTTCTTTCTTATCCATAACAATAGAATCATTATTAGCACGATCTTTCTCATCATCCATAGTAAGACGAATAGGTGAATATACCCGTTTGTCTTTACCAATGTCTATAATATCGAAATCTTTATCATCTGGATAAGAAATGTTTATTGGATAAGTTGACCCAATAATAACAGTTGCAGTTTTATTAAGTGCTTTTGCAATATGTTGTCCTAAAGAATCACAACCAAGAAAATGATCTGCATTGTATATCATTGCTGCCCACAACCTTAAATTAGGTTCTTTAGGTACAGCAATTGTATGATCTTTATTTTCCTTTATATCTAAAGGCATTTGACTCATCACAATAATCCCATAATCTTTTCTTAATTGTTGAATAAGTTCAACAGCATTTGCTGATTCTATAGATCGTGAAGTTGAATCATATACAGCGGGACCCACCTGTTGAACCGAACGACCAAAAGGTTGGAAGACTAATATTTTGTCTTTTTTAGTTCCAAATTTAATTTCTTGGATTGTTTGAAACCCTTTAACTAATTCTTCTTTACTTAAATTAATTTCAGGATGGGGAAGGACACGAGGTTCATCTAATTCATTAATAAGAATATCAAACCCTTGTGCTAAACTACATTTTTGATTGAAGTATTCGTTAACTCGGTATGGTTCGGGAGAAAAGACATCTTTATCTTTTAGATGACTTTCAAAAAGATTTTTATGCCAAACTTCAAACGCATGTTTATGTAAGGTAGGATGACCACGATAAAAATCCATTCCACTTTCACATACTATAACAAAATCTTTATCACCTGAATCTTCTGCGTATCTTTCTAATGCGGGGATAGAACAAAGAACACGACCTGCTCCACCATTAATAAAAAAAGCTTTTGAACGACCACTCATAATTTTTCACCTCAATAAAACTATTAATAATAATTACATAACTATTTATACGACCTTATGGAGCGTTTTCATCAACTCCAGCAACCGGCCACATTTGTTCTATTGCTTTTTTATCTTCAGGAGTTCTATCTACGATTTTAACATAATGATCTATGAGGGGTTTAGGTTGTCCTGATGCTTCCATTTCAGCTACTCCTTTTTGTTTATCTGGATCTTTTGGCCACTCAATCAACTCATTGGGACATTCTTTCCAATCTTCTGGCAAATCTCTTAATTTTTTACGATAATCAGTCCAATCTTTTTTAATATCATCAGGTATATCGTTAGCTGCTACTCTATGATCGGAAGCTACTAACAACATATTTCTTTTATGTCGTATCCTGTCATCATCAAGGTTATCCATGTTAGAAGTATTATCATGGTATATTAAATTCTTAAACTGTTTCGTTTCAGGATCATACATATTTTCCTGTATATCATTCCTATCAAAAACATGACTTGGATAAGTTGGATCTTTAATAGAACTATTAGGTACATCATCAGGCCCAGTTTTTATTTCATAGCGTTTTAAATTACCAAATGGATGATAGGTTTCTGTAGAAGGACCAATCATTCCAGCTATAAGACATTCCTTATCACCTGCTTTAGCATCCAATTCAACTTGATATATATCACCGGGTAATGGTCGTTCAGTCATATTATCAGCATCCCATGCTTGTTCAAGATGATTACCATCTTTAGTTAACCACAAAATTAATTTTTCCGGACCTTCATATTGTATAGTACTAGTTTTTCCCAACACATCAGCCTGCCCATAGCGTTCATCGGGTATTCTATATGTAAGTAATGTTTTATATATCGCCATTATTTTTCATCCTTTTTATTGATAAGTTACCTTTACTAATCCGCCTGCTCCCCAAAAACCCCAACAAGCACTTGAAGTTGCCCTAGCCATACCTGTTCCTCCACCACCTGGAAAATTTGAATGTGCAGCATAACAAGGAAAACACGTTGTACACCAATCACTACTCAAACCACTTGATGTTGACCATGGTCCTGAAGGTACACCCGCCATTGTAAACGATTCTGAACAACAAGAATATGAGTGACTCATATCACCTGAAGTTCCCGTAAATCCAATACTCTTAGTTGTTGGTGTGTTTGGTATACCACAAAAACCCGGATTGGTTGTTGACTGAGTCCAACCAGCATTATAATTTCCAATATTACATTGAGCATGTTGCTGGCAGTTATAACAACTAGACATTACATCCCAACTGTTAGGTCCACCGCGTCCACCTACCGCACAAAAATTTGATAAGCCATCTCCTGTTATATATGAAGGACAACCATCTCTACATGCAGTACAACAATGGTTACAACATGAACACCAAGATGTTCCGCCTGCACATAAAGAATAAACAGATGTTCCCGCTGTAAAATCACTATCTTCAGCAAGAAGTTGTATCATTGCATAGTTACCACCTTGTCCACCAACAGGTACATCATGGGAATCTCCTGATGAACCACCGGGTCCACCGCCACTTAAAATTTCAAACTTAATCATTTGTATGTCCGCTGGTACAGTCCATTGTAAACAACAACCACCGTTTTGAGTAGTCCAATGATTTCCATTAAAAATTGTAAACTCTTTTACTACTGGGACTGCCGCGACTTCCGCAACCCCCATGAGTGTTTTAAAACTGACTACTGCCATGATTTCTCTCCTTTAATGTATTGACTCATTCGTAGGTTACTTTAATTAATCCAGAATTACCCCAAACGGCTACACAACCTGTGCTAGTATTTCTTTGTTGACCACCTCCACCTCCACCCGGAAATGAACTATGTGATTGACAACAGGATATTCCACCATGACAAGAATGTCCCCCCGTAAAAGCATCTATACCTCCACTAGAAAATGGTCCTCGTGGTGAACCAGCCCATGAAGAATTATCTTGACAACAACCATAATGTACCATGATGCCTCCCGGTGAACCAATGAAGCCATAATCTGCTCCCCAAAATTGTTCTGAACCACATTGATAATTGTACCAAGGTCCATTATAACCACCAAGTGAACATTGTGTACTATTAATATAACAATTATAACAACTAGACAACATATCTACTTGTGTAGGTCCACCTTCTCCTCCTTGAGCACAAAAATTATTTAATCCATCTCCTGTTATATATGACGTACAACCATGTCTACAATTCCTACTACAACTACAACAACATGAACATTGTGAAGTTCCTGCTGCACACAAAAGATAAACAGATTCACTTCCTGCAGTTGAACAAAAATCTGGTGCCATTGTCATGGATGTTATCACACCAGCATCTATAGTTGTGTCTACTCTTCCACTTTGGCCATGTTGAAAAGAATTAGTATTTCCGCCTGGATGATTCGTATTACCACGAAAACAAATACATGGTGTTGAAGAATATCCACTTCCACCATTCGTAATAGTAAAATCTGTTAATTTTCCATTTTCAACAGCTACTGTAGCATCAAAACTTGAACCACCACCACCAGAAACACAAACCTTTGGAGATTGTACCCATCCTCCACCACCAGGTGTAGTACTGAGAGTTTTAACTGCATAAGCCCCGCCTTGTCCACCGACACCACTATCATGGTCTCCACCAGTTGAACCACCGGGTCCTCCACCGCCTACTAATTCAAATTTAATATTTCTTGTACCAGTTGGTACTGTCCACGATAAACAACAACCACCATTAGTTACTGACCACCAACAATCATTAAAAATATGAAATGTTTTTCCAGATGAAGGTGGTAGAGGTGGTTCTGGTTCTGCTTGCCAAGTTATAAGATCAGTTAA
>ERZ651768.2084-NODE-2084-length-14213-cov-8.882640_pt1 | contig 14213 bp, 13 predicted proteins | sample MGYA00514754_ERZ651768 | MGnify/ENA metagenome assembly ERZ651768 | reverse complement strand
CAGCAGCCGAGGGCGAGGGTGAGGGCGAGGGTGAGGGCGAAGCCACTACGGAAGAGGGCGCCAAGGAAGCGGCCTCCGCGGATGCCGCTGCTGGCGAGGAAAAGAAGGAAGGTTGAAAATTTCAAACGACGATCCGCCCAACGGGCTGAGGCGTCGTGTTCTTTGAGAAGGCCCACGCATGGAAGAGACATTCCTGATCGTGGGCTTGGGCAATCCCGGAAAGGATTACGCCGCCACCCGGCATAATGTCGGGTTCATGGTGATCAACCGCTTGGCCAAGCGCTTGGGTGTAGAGTGGGAAGCGAGCAAAAAGTTCACCGCCCGCTTGGCCAAGGGCAGGCAGGACGGCAACACCGTCTTTTTAAGCAAGCCACAGGGCTACATGAACTTGAGCGGTCAATCCGTGGCGCCCTTGGCCCAGTACTACCAGATCCCCAACGGTCGGGTCATGGTGGTGGTCGATGATCTCGACCTGCCCCTCGGGGCCGTCCGCATGCGGACGGGCGGAGGGACAGGCGGCCATCGGGGCTTGGACTCCATACAGGGATTGCTCGGGAAAGACGATTTTCCCCGGCTGCGGCTGGGGATTGGCCGGCCGGAACCGAACCGGGATGTATCCGGCTTCGTGCTCGGCAAATTTGCCGACTCGGAGACCGGGCTGCTGGAAAAAGTCCTGGAAACCGCGGCAGACCAGCTTGCCTGCTGGGTGCTGCAAGGCATCGGCCAGGCAATGAACGAATACAACGGGGACTACGCCCCAACAGAAAAAAAGACAGATGACGAAATACGAAGGGACGATCATCCTGAAGGAAACAGGACGTGAAAGCACCGTCGAGGAACTGCAGACCCTTATCTCGGCCGAGATCGACACGGCTGGCGGGAAGGTCGGCGAGTTCAACGCCGTGGGCCAGAAGGACTTTGCCCGGGTGGCCAACCGCAAGAACCCCGATGGATACTACCTCGAGGTCACTTTCGAAGGCGACCCTGCCGCGACCGGTGACCTGAAAAAACGCCTACTCAAGCTAAAGGACGTCTTCCGCGTGTTCTTCACTAAGCCGGCGTGAATCTCGGGTTGATTTTGAAAGTGCAAACTGCTTAGACTGTAGCCATGGCAAGCTTCAACAAAGTCATCCTGATGGGCAACCTGACCCGTGACCCCGAGATGCGTTACACACCCAGCGGCACCGCGATCGCCAAGCTGGGCCTCGCCGTCAACCGCGTCTGGCGTGACACCGAGGGGCAGCAAAAGGAAGAAACCACCTTCGTGGACGTTGATGCATTCGGCAAACAAGCCGAGACCCTCGGGCAATATATGCAAAAAGGCCGTCCCATTCTCATCGAAGGCCGACTCAAACTCGACCAATGGGAGGATAAAAACACCGGCCAAAACCGCAGCCGACTGGGCGTGGTGCTCGAGCGTTTCACCTTTATCGGCAGTGGTGCCGGCCAAACCGATGGCGGTGACGCTGCTCCTCAGCAATCCGCCCCCCCGCCTTCCCAACCCTCGGAAAGCCCGCCCACGGAAGGCCCCGGGGACGACGATGTCCCGTTCTGAACATAACCTTACGCAAAACCAAGTAAATCATGGCCAAGACTGACGTTATTTTAATCAAGAATGTGGATGGATTAGGTGGAGAATCCGACCAGGTCAATGTAACCACCGGCTACGCCCGCAATTATCTCCTGCCCCAGGGGCTGGCCATCCCATTGACCGAGGGCAACGAGCGCCGCCTCGAGGCGCTTCGCAAGGTTCGCCTGGCCCGGGAAATCCGCGAGGCAAAGGATGCCAAGGAATTGGCCGCAAGTTTCAAGCACCTGATTTTGCAGTTGAAGGTCAAGACTGGCGACACTGGCAAAATGTATGGCTCGGTCACACCGTCGAACATCATCGAGCAGCTCGACGAGCAGTTCGAAATCAAGCTCGATCGCCGCAAGGTTCACCTGGAGGAACCGATCCGCACAGTGGGCGATCACGACGTCGAGTTGCGACTGCACGCCGAGGTCAAAACCACCCTCAAAGTTCGTGTGGAAAGCACCAACCCGCTTCCGGATGAGGAAGCCGAACCCGCGGCAGAGGAAGCGCCAGCCAAGGCATAAGCCAAACCTCAACAACTCTCAAAAAAGCAGGACGCTAGCGTCCTGCTTTTTTTGTATCTCGAAATGAAACTTGAACGCACTTGGCAAAGTCAGCCGTGCTTCTCGATCAACTGGCGGAATTCGCCAAACAGGCCGCTCGAGTCGTGCGGTCCCGGCGAGGCTTCCGGATGATACTGTACGCAGAACACCGGCTTGGTTTTGTGGCGCATGCCCTCGACCGTCTGGTCGTTGAGATTGATGCGGTTCACCGCCACGTCGCTTGGCAGCGAGTCGATGTCCACCGTGAAGCCGTGATTTTGTGAGGTGATCTCCACTCGGCCACTCTCGAAATCCTTCACAGGCTGATTGGCGCCACGATGGCCAAACTTCAGTTTGCTCGTTTTGCCGCCCATGGCCAGGCTAAGGATTTGGTGGCCAAGGCAGATGCCGAAAATCGGCAGCCCTTTCTTCAGTAACGCCGCGACCGCTTCCGCCGCATACATCACCGCCGCCGGATCACCGGGGCCGTTTGAGAGAAAAATACCGGCAGGTTCATGCTTGAGCACTTCCTCCGCCGGTGTATTGGCCGGTACCACAGTCACCGCGAAGCCGGTCTGCCGCAGCCTGCGCAGAATGTTATATTTGACCCCAAAATCAAAGGCGACAATCGGTATATCCGCCACCGGCATGGCGTCGCGCTGCCTGCGGCCGTCCGACTCGAGCGGTCCCTTGGGCAGCCGGAACGCCGGACTCATTTCATCGTTTTCATCCCATCCAAACGACGACTCGTGTGTAACCTCCTTCACATAATCCACCCCGGCCAGGCCAGGCCACTCCTTCGCCTTGGCCAAGGCGCTCTCGAGCGTGGCGTCGCTCTCGGTCGTAAGATAGCCGTTCATCGCGCCGCGGACTCGGAGCTTTTTGGTCAGCGCCCGAGTGTCGATGCCCTCGATGCCGGGGATGCCGTTGCGCTCCATGTACTCGCCCAGCGAACCGTCCGCGCGATAATTGCTCACGACCGGCGATAATTCATGAACGACAAACCCGCTGGCGTGTGTCTGGTACGACTCCACATCCTGCTCGTTGACGCCGTAATTGCCAATGAGCGGATAGGTCATGGTGATGATCTGCCCCTTGTACGACGGATCGGTCAGGATTTCCTGATACCCCGTCATGGAGGTGTTGAAACAAACCTCCCCGGCAACCGACGCAGCAGCGCCAAACGCCTGCCCTTCGAAAATGGTACCGTCCTCCAGTGTGAGGATGGCTCTTGGCCCAAATCCAGACATCGGCGGGGAGACTAGGGGCACGGCATCCAATCGGCAAGCACACGGCGAAACTGAGAACAACCTGGCCAAGCGCGGTGGCGTGACAGCCAAGCGGCATTCACCTACCCTGCGGCGCATGAAAAACTTTCCGACATTGGCCAAGCTCATCATCGCCGGCTCGTTGTTCGCGCCAAGCGCCTTCGCACAGCAAGAAAAATATCCGCACCATCCCGACTCGGAGAAACAGCTCGGCGTCCCCAGCGGGAAAGTCACCCAAGCCAAGTTTGCGGAATCCAGGGTGTACCCCGGCACGAATCGTGACTACTGGGTGTATGTGCCGGCACAGTACAAGCGCGGCCATGCAGCCAGCTTGATGGTTTTTCAGGATGGCAAAGCCTATGTCAATGGCGCCACCTTCAACGCTCTCGACAACCTGATCCACCAGGCTGAGCTCCCTGTGATGATCGGCGTGTTCATCAATCCCGGCGTGGTGCCGCCCCAAAACAAAAATGCCCAAGCCCGCTTCAACCGCAGCCTCGAGTACGACGACATGAGCGAGCGCTACTCGCAGTTTTTGATCGACGAACTGCTGCCGCACATTGAGCAGGCGCACGGCGTCAAGTTCAGTACCGACCCGAACCAGCGCGGCATCACCGGTGCCAGCTCTGGAGCGATCTGCGCCTTCAATGTCGCCTGGCATCGGCCCGATTCGTTTCGCCGTGTTTACTCAACCATCGGCACTTATGTCGGCCTTCGCGGCGGCAACGAGATCCCGACGCTCATCCGAAAAACCGAGCCGAAGCCGCTCCGCGTCTTTTTGCAGGACGGCGAAAACGATCTGAACATTTACGGCGGCGACTGGTGGGTTGCTAACCAAATGATGCAGCGCGCACTCAAGTTTTCCGGCTACGAGTTGAAACACGAATGGGGCAAGGGCCAGCACAGCCGCAAACACGGCAACGCGATCTTTCCCGACGCAATGCGCTGGCTTTGGCACGAGGACGCTGCCGAGGTGAAGACTCATTACGAGCAGTGCCGCAACGAGGCGGTGCGCTTCCTCGAACCGGACGAGCAGTGGCAACTGCTCAGCGACGGTCACGGCTGGGCAGAAGGCTTGGCCACAATGCCGGATGGTACCCTGTTTTTTACCGATGTACCGGCATCGAAAATCTACCACATCGGCACCGATGACAAAGTCGAGTTGTTCGCCGAGAACACCGGCCGCACCAACGGGCTACGCCTTGGCCCCGACGGTCTGCTCTACGGCGCAGCTAACGGCGCGGGGCAGATCGCCGCTTGGAACCCGAAGACGGCCAAGCGCACCGTCATCGCCGAGGACGTGAAATGCAACGACCTCGTGGTGCGCCACGACGGCACGGTTTACTTCACCAACCCGCCCGAAAACAAAATCATGATGATCCGCAAAGGTTCCGGCCAAGCGGTCAGCGTGGATGACTTCCGCAACCCGAACGGCCTCACGTTGAGCGCCGACCAGACGATGCTCTTCGTCGGCCACTTCCCCGGCCGTTTCATTTACAGCTACACCATCAACGACAACGGGACGCTGGCGAACAAGCAGCAGTACTACTATATGCACGTGCCGTCCAACTCACTGGAGGGGCGTCTCGACGGCATGTGCGTGAGCCGCGATGGCTGGCTAGTGGCAGCCACCGAGTTGGGCGTGCAAATCTGTGATCAGCCCGGTCGCGTGCACCTGATTTTACCCAAGCCGAGCTTGGCCAAGCGCGTGTCGTACACCGCTTTTGGCGGAAAAGATTGGAAGACGCTCTACATCGCCACTGGTAACCGGGTTTACAAGCGCCGAACCAAGCTCATCGGCGCGCAGCCGTGGCAGGCCCCGCTTAAACCGCCCCGCCCCCGTTTGTAGGCCAAAACCGGCTGTTTTCAGGCGTTTCGCCGCTATTAACCGTTGACACTCAAAGGTTCGCGAGTATGATTTCGCGCCTTTTTTCGAGCCTAAATGGCCAAACTAACCATCAACGACATAGATTTGCGGGGTAAACGCGTGTTGACCCGCGTGGACTACAACGTTCCCATGACCGAGCAGGACGGCTTGATGATAATCAACGACGACACCCGCATCCTCGCAACCCTGCCGACACTCAAATTGATGATCAATAGCGGCGCGAAGATCATCCTTACCGCACATCTTGGCCGCCCGAAAGGCGAGCGCGTGCCATCGATGAGCCTCCGCCCCGTCGCCGACAAACTAGCCGGGCTGATTGGCCAGCCTGTCGACTTCTGCGACCAGTGTATTGGCCAAGCGGCCGGGGATGCGGCAGCCAAGCTCGAAGACGGCGGCCTGCTTCTATTGGAGAATGTCCGCTACCACGCCGAGGAAGAGGCCAACGACGCGGATTTCGCCGGGCAACTCGCCGGCGATGCTGACGTGTTCACGAATGACGCTTTCGGTGCCGCCCATCGTGCACACGCCTCCACTGCCGGTGTGGCCGGCATCATCGCCGCTCGCGGCGGTCAATGCGCAGCCGGTTTGTTGATGGAGCGCGAACTGCAATTTCTCGGCGACGAACTTGAGGCACCCGAAAGGCCGTTTGTTGTCATTCTCGGCGGTGCAAAGGTCTCCGACAAAATCAAGGTGATCGATCACCTGCTCGAGAAGGCCGACACGATCCTCATTGGCGGCGCGATGGCGTACACCTTCAAGCTGGCGCGCGGCTTTGCCGTGGGCGATTCGCTGGTGGAGCCGGACAAAACCGGTATCGCCCTGGCCGCGCTGCAAAAAGCCGCGGATCGCGGTGTCGAATTCCTGCTACCAACGGACAACCTTATTTCAAGAATGAACGACGGCGCCTGGGCGGATCCGGAAGTAAACAGCGCCGAGGACATCCCCGACGGCAGCGAGGGCGTGGACATTGGCCCCGAGTCGGTGGCCAGGTTTTGCGAAGTAATCGCCGGTGCAAAGACGATTTTGTGGAACGGCCCGATGGGTATCTTCGAGGACAGCCGATTTGCCGAAGGCACCTTCAGAGTGGCCAAGGCCGTGTGCGGGGCGACCGCCAGCGGAGCCAAGAGCATCATCGGCGGTGGCGACAGCGTGAAGGCGTTGAACGAGGCCGGCCTCGGCGCTCAGGTCACGTTTATGAGCACCGGTGGCGGCGCAAGCCTAAGGTTTCTGGAGGGCAAAGAGCTGCCCGGCGTCGCGGCATTAACCGACAAGTAGTTTTTCAAATGGATAAGGAACGCAAACTGATCATTGCTGGCAACTGGAAGATGAACAAAACTGTTGCCGAGTCTCTCGACTTGGCTAACGGCTTGGTCCGCGAACTCAAGGATGTAACGGAGGTGGACATCGCCATTTGCCCGCCTTTCACCGCGCTGAGCGAGGTGTCCAAAGTGGTCATCGACTCCAACATCCGACTGGGGGCGCAAAACATGAGCGAGAACGATTACGGCGCCCACACTGGAGAGATTGCCGCTGGGATGCTCAAGGAATTTTCCGCCAAGTACGTGATTCTTGGCCACTCCGAGCGGCGTCAATACCAGCGCGAGTCAGATGAATTGGTCGCCGCCAAGGCCAAGGCCGGCCACGAGGCCGGCCTTAAACCGATCGTCTGCGTGGGAGAACAGCTCGAGGATCGCGAAAGTGGCCGCACTGAAGAGATCGTCGGTTCGCAAGTTCGCGGCAGCGTGGCAGGCTTGACCGCGGACCAAATGGAGGGCACGGTCGTTGCCTACGAGCCGGTCTGGGCAATTGGCACTGGCAAAACAGCCACGTCCGCCCAAGCGCAGGAAGTGCACGCGTTCATTCGCAATCTGCTGGGCGATATTTTTGACGAGGACACGGCCGTGCGTGTGCGTATCCAGTACGGCGGCAGCGTCAAGCCGGACAACGCACGAGAGTTGATGAGCCAAGCCGACGTGGACGGAGCCCTTGTGGGTGGCGCCTCGCTGGAGGTGAGAAAATTTTCCGAGATTATCCTGAACTCGATCTGACAAACAAGAACCGAAACTATGAGTTACCTGATTGGAATATTGACAATCGTCCTTGTCCTGAACTGCTTCTTACTCGTATTGCTGATCCTGATTCAGCTGCCGAAGAAGGAGTCCGGCTCCGGCCTAGCCTTCGGCGGTGGCGCGATGGATATGGCACTCGGTGCCGGCGCAGGGAACGTGCTGACCAAGCTCACCAAGATTTCCGCTGCGCTTTTCCTATTGCTCTGTCTGGTGCTTGCCATCATCGGTAATCCCGGCAAGAGAGACATAAGCCAGCGCATTGGCGCCCAACCGCAATCGCCGGCGACCCCGAGCGCGACCACTGGTGCCGAAACCGATGCCACGCAGGTCCAAGCCGAGGTGAGCGGCAAGATAGATGACGCCCTGGCTGGCTCTGCTGAGACCCCGGTACCCACAACCCCCAAGGCAGCCACGCCTCCGGCGACCCCGGAGAAACCGGTAGAGACACCAACCGCTCCACCCAAGGGCGAGGAGAAAAAATAAACAAAGCACCATGACTTTCAAAGGCGTTCCTATGCATCGGCTGGGAACGTTTTTTTTGTGCGTTGGACTGCTTAGCCAAACGGGCTGTTTTCAGCGGCACGATCCGGCGGACTTCATCGTCATCAACGGCCCCGACCCTGAATCGCTCGATCCGGCGATCATCACCAGCCAGGCGGACGGACGGATCGTCTCCGCGATGTTCGAGGGGCTAACCCGCTTCAACGCTGTCAACGCCAAGGCTGAACCGGCCTTGGCCAAGCGCTGGGAACTTAGCAAGGACAGCACTGTGTACACCTTCCACCTGCGCGATGGCCTCAAGTGGTCCACCGGCGGGCAGATCACCGCGCACGACGTGGTTTACTCGTGGCGCCGTGCCATCAATCCCGCCACCGCCAGCGACTATGCCGGGATGCTCTTTTACATCAAGAATGCCGAGGCTATTAACAGTGGCAAAATCACCGACCTCAGTCGGCTCGGAGTACGGGCGGTCGACGACAAAACCGTGCGCGTCGAGTTGATCGGCCCCACCCCGTTCTTCCTCGAGTTGTGCGCGTTTTGGACACTTGCCGTCGTCCCGGAAAAGGCGATCTCGCAGCACGGCGACAGTTGGTGCCTCCATCAGCCGCTGCCGGTGAGCGGCTCGCACACGCTCGACTTTTGGCACGTGCGCGACCGCGTGCGCCTCCGGAAAAACAATCATTACTGGGACGCCGCCAACACCCGTAACAACGTTGTTGACTTCCTGCCGGTCGAGGTAGCGGCAACGGCAATTAACCTCTATGAAGCAGGCCAGGCAGACATTATTTGGGATAAAAGCCTCGTGCCGACCGAGTTGCTCGATGCCCTCAGCCACCGTCCCGACTATCACAAGTTCAATTATCTAGGCAGTTACTTCGTGCGATTTAATACCACGGAGAAACCACTGGACGATCCGCGCGTTCGCAAGGCCCTGGCCCTGGCCATCGACAAGGCCAGGGTGGTGGCCAAATACACCAAAGGAGGCGCGCGCTTGGCCAATCACTTCGTCCCGCCAGGCACCGCCAACTACACCTCACCCAGCGGCCTCACGCACGACCCCGTCTCGGCCAAGAGGCTGCTCGCCGAGGCCGGCTTCCCCGGCGGCAAGGGCTTCCCGACTGACTTCGAGTACCTGTTTAACTCGGGCGAGGCAAACAGGAACATCGCGGTCGAATTACAGCGCATGTGGCGCGAAACTCTTGGCATCCAGGTCAAGCTGCGCCAGGCCGAACACAAGGTCTTCCTATCCGAGCAAAGCTCGCTCAACTACCACTTTTCCCGTAGCAGTTGGATCGGCGACTACAACGACCCCAACACCTTCCTCGACATGTTCATGACCCAGAACGGCAACAACCGCACCGGCTGGTCCAGCGATGAGTACGACCGCCTCATCCGCCTGGCCAATGCCACCACCGACCCGGCCAAGCGCAACGAGCTGTTCCGCAGCGCGGAGACCATCCTTATCGCCGACGAGTTGCCGATCTTCCCGCTGTATTTTTACGTTGGCATCAATATTTACCACCCGGACCGCATCGGCGGCATCCACCCAAATATTCTCGATATCCACCCAATCAGTGCCATTTACACTAAGGAACACCCTTCCGCTGCGAAAAAGTGAAAAAACGTGTTTTAGCGCTTCACTTTTGCTTTGGTTTTTAAGACATTTGCCGCCCTTTTTCGCCGGGGAAGCAATTGGCTGAAGATCCAAACACTTGGGCCTCAAAGCTTTTTGACTCTCCTGCAACAGTTAAGATGAGTGAAATCAAAGAAAACGCTCCGTGGATGACATTCCGTCCGGAGATCAAGGTACTGGACTGTACCATTCGCGACGGAGGTCTGATCAACAACCATCTGTTCGAGGACGACTTCGTCAAGGCCGTTTACGACACCGCCATCCAAGCTGGCATCGACTACATGGAACTGGGGTACAAAGCGTCCAAGACCCAGTTCGCCCGGGAGGAGCACGGCGACTGGAAATTCTGCGATGAGGACAATCTGCGCCGGATCGTCGGCGAAAACGACAGCCCGCTCAAGCTCACCGCCATGGCTGATGCCGGGAAGACGGACTACAAGACCGACATCCTCCCTGCTGAACAAAGTGTGCTCGACTGCATCCGCGTCGCCACCTACGCGCACCAGATCCCGACCGCGGTGGACATGATCAAGGACGCCCACGACAAGGGTTACGAGACCACCTGCAACATCATGGCCATCAGCACCGTTGCCGACTCGGAAATTGACAAGGCGCTGGAGACCCTGGCGGAGACCCCGGTCAACACGGTTGTCGTTGTCGACAGCTATGGCGCGCTCTACCACGAACAGATTCGCGAACTCGTCAAAAAATACGTTGCCATGGCCAACGCCACCGGCAAGGAGGTCGGTATCCACACACACAACAATATGCAACTGGCCTTTGCCAACACCATCGAGGCGATCATCCAGGGTGCCAACCGCATCGACGCCACCATGCTGGGTCTCGGCCGCGGCGCCGGCAACTGCCCAATGGAACTGCTGCTCGGCTTCCTGAAAAACCCGAAGTTCGACCTCCGCCCGATTTTCAACCTGCTGCAGGAACACCTGATGCCCATGCGCCGCACCAAGGAATGGGGCGCCCTTATCCCGTACGTGGTCACCGGCATCCTCAACCAGCACCCCCGCGCCGCCATGCGCATCCGGGCTACCGAGGACAAAAACAAGTTTCTACAGTTCTACGACGCCTGTATGTCCGAAGTTTAAATTCACCCCATAAGGTTTTCCTAAAAAAACGACCTAATTAAGGCGGCTTTCGTGGCCGCCTTTTTTATTGTGTCTACGAAGTCAAACATCTGGCGTCATTGACCTTCAATCGCTAACGTCTGTCGGTGGATTGGCGAGAGGCTTTGGTGGTGTTGAATCTACTCGAGGGCATCGGACCTATTCGGGTGCGCCATTTGCTCGAGTTCTTCGGGGATGTGACCAAGGTATTGCAGGCAAGCCGCCCTACCCTCATGCGCGTCAAGGGCATCGGCGACGAGCTGGCCGGCACGATCACTCAATGGCAGTCCACCACTGACTTGGCCGCGGAATTAAAGCGCGTCAAGGACTTCGGTGCTCGACTCGTTTTTCAAGCCGACGACGAGTACCCCAAGCTGCTCCACGAGATTTACGACCCGCCGATCGTGCTCTACGTGAAGGGCCACATGCTGCCGGAGGACAAAAACAGCATCGCCATGGTCGGCTCGCGGCGCACAACGCATTACGGGCAGGACTCAGCCCGTAAACTCTCACACCAACTCGCAGGCCACGGAATAACGGTGGTCAGCGGCGGCGCTCGCGGCATCGATTCTGCCTCGCATCAAGGTGCTCTCTCAGCCAAGGGTCGTACCATCACGGTGCTAGGCACCGGCATCAACATCATCTATCCGGCAGAGAACGCGCAGTTATACGAGCGGATCGCCGAGAACGGCGCGGTGATCACGCAGTTCCCGTTCAACCGCAAGGGTGACAAGCACAGTTTCCCGATCCGCAACCGCATCGTCGCCGGAATGACGCTCGGCACGGTGGTGGTCGAGGCCGACCTCAAAAGCGGTTCGCTCATCACGGCCAACATGGCTGCCGACAATAACCGGCAAGTGTTCGCCGTGCCGGGGCGGATCGACTCTCCACAGAGCCGGGGCTGCCACAACCTCATCCGCAACGGAGCCGCGCTGTGCGAAAATGCCGAGGACATCCTCGCCGAGTTCGAGCACTTGGCACCCAGTCAAGCGTTTGGCCAAAAGAACAGCTCTGAGCCGGCGCCGTTGATCAATCTCACGGAACACGAACATTGCGTGTTCGATATTCTAGAAACTACCGAGCAATCGATCGATACGATCATCGCCAACAGCGGTTTGCCGGTGGCGAACGTCTCGGTGGCTTTACTTGGCTTGGAAATGAAGCGCTTGGCTAGGCAGTTGCCGGGCAAACTCTTCGCCCGCCGCTGAACTGTTTCAAGGGTGCACGGTTTAAACGCAACGATACAATCTATCTGGCAACAGCCTCGATCTTGGCTGCGGCATTGACCCAGTTGATTGGCTTGTTGGGCAACAGACCGAGATAGAGGATTGCAGCCACACAGAGGCCAAGCACGATCCGCGTTGGCCAAGCGATTGTCACCGGCGTTTCGACAGGTGCATTTTTCGACCAGTAAATTGCACGGATTATGCCAAAGTAATAGTAGATCGACACCACAACGCCAAACACAGCTACAGCCAACAGCGCAAAATAACCGGCGTCACCGAACGCCTTGGCCGCCACAGATTTTACCAGCAGAAATTTCCCGAAGAAGCCGGCCAACGGCGGGATGCCGGCAAGCGATACGGCGCACAGCACCAGTGTTAAGGCCAGGAACGGCGAGCGTTTGTACAGGCCGTTCAGGCAGGAAATGTCCTCGCTTTCCCCTTCGTGGGTGATCAGGTTGATGATCATAAACGCAGCCATGAGCGTGAATAGGTAACCGGCGAGGTAATACAAAATCGCCGCCGCGCCTTCGTCCGACTGGGCCACGATGCCCATCAGCATGTAACCGGCGTTGGCGATGCCGGAGTAGGCCAGCAATCGCTTGAGGTTGCGCTGCGGCAGGGCGCAAAGGTTGCCGTACAAAATCGTCAGGGCGGCAACGATCATCAGCAGACCCGTCCATTGGGCGGTGAGTGCCGGGACGGCGCTGCCGAACAGACGGATCAGCAACACGAAGCCGGCCGCCTTGGAGCCGACTGCGAGGAACGTCGTCGTGGGGGTCGGCGCACCCTGATACACATCCGGCGCCCAAACCTGAAACGGGAACGCGGAAATCTTGAACGCCAACCCGGCAAACACGAACAGCATGCCGAATAAAAAGACGTTGTTCCCTAGCAGCCCGGCGTGCTCGGCGCGGATCGCGTCAAACTTGAGACTCCCAACCTCACCGAACACGAGCGCGATGCCGTACACCAAAAACGCCGACGACACCGCGCCGAGAATAAGATATTTCACCCCCGCCTCAAGCGAGTGTATCCGGTGCCGTTGAAAGCTGACGAGGATGTAAAACGTCACGGTGATTAACTCGATCGAGACGAACAGCAGGCTGAAGTCGTTGGCCGAGGAGGCGAACATCATCCCCGACAACGCGAACAGGATGAATGCGAGGTATTCCGAAACAGCGCCCTTGAGCCGCGAGGCGAAGTCCACCGCAAACACCAACACGAAGATTGCCGTCAACAGGAAAAACCGCTTGAAGAACAGGGCCAGGCCGTCGAGCCGGTAAATCCCGCCGAACGCCTTGCCATCCGCCAGAGCGACATAGCTGCCGTGAAAACTCAACAGGAAAACAAGGCAAAGCGCCCCTGCGGCAACATAGCCTAGCGAGCGGCGCGCTGACTCCGAGATGAACAGGTCGGCGAGCAGGACGAGTAACCCCAACACCACCACAATCGCCTCGAGTTGAATAAAATGCAATTGATAGCCCATATCGATTTACCTTCCGGCCGTCTCCGAGACTTGCGCTTGATTTGCATCGGCAGCCGGCTTGGCCAAACGCACGATCTTCGTCACCTCGCCCTCGATGCCCTTGGTTAGCAGGCTCGGCGCGAAGCCGAACACCAACAGCGCGGCAAGCAGCAAGCCAAACGCAGTCGCCATCAGCGGGTTAACGTCGGCCGCCTTGGCCCAGTCGTCGGCGCGCGGCCCGTGCAGGATGTTGCGAATGGCGCGCATCATGTACAGGCCACCGATCACCAGCGCGCTCCACGCAGCGATGACCGTGATTGTCTTTAAGCCAGCTAACCAGGCAGCGAAAAAGATCGTCACCTCGCCTGCGAAATTGGCAAACCCAGGTAGGCCACAGCCAGCCAGCAGCGCCATCAGCAGCGCCGTGCCGGCAAGCGGCATTTGACGCAGCAAACCGCCCATTCGGCTCATGTCGAGCGAGCCGGTTTGCCGATACAAATGCCCACTCAAGCCGAAGGCCAATGCCGCGAGCAGACCGTGAGCGATCATCACCAGCACCGCGCCAGTCAGGCCGATCACGTTTAGGCTGGCGATGCCGAGGAAAACAAAGCCCATGTGCGCCACACTGGAGTTGCCGATGAGTTGGTTGAGATCTTTTTGGCGAACGGCAACCAGTCCGCAATACAGCAGATTGCCCACGGCCAGCCACGCCAACACAGCGAGCCAGCTTTGCGCGCCGATCGGTGCCATCGGGATGGCCACGCGGATGAGCCCGTATAGGCCGAACTTCTTAAGCACGCCGGCGTGCAGCATAGCGGTGGCGGTCGGCGCGGCGCCGTAGCCAAGCGGTGCCCAGGTGTGGAACGGCCAGAGCGAAACCAGTATCCCGAAGCCGAACATCAGCAGCGGAAAAATCCATTGTTGCGC
>ERZ651768.2082-NODE-2082-length-14216-cov-2.250796_pt1 | contig 14216 bp, 14 predicted proteins | sample MGYA00514754_ERZ651768 | MGnify/ENA metagenome assembly ERZ651768 | reverse complement strand
ATCAACAATAAGGGAGAGGTGATCCCGATTTCCAGCAGACCCTTTTCTAAACGATTCAGATAGCTCGCCATCATGGGCTGCACGTAGGCGTTAGCACTAGCAGTCGACATTCGGTCGTATTCCCGAATCTCAGGACAAACATCCGAGGATAGGGTTATGGTAATATCGGGCAACGCCTGGGCCAGTATCTCCCCGGCGCGAATTTCGTGCGCCGGATTGACGTAACTGTGCAGAAAACAGATTGCAATAGATTCAACCCCAGTTGCCCGCAAGTCATCAGCTAGCGACCACACCGCCACTTCATCCAGAGCCAACAGGACCGATCCATCTGCCGCGATCCGCTCTGGCACCGAGAAGCGCCAGTCGCGAGTGACCAGGGGCTGGGGTCGCTCCATATACAGATCATATTGTTCGAAACGATGCTCGTATGCGATTTCGATAGAATCGCGAAAACCGTCCGTGGTAAGCAAAGCCGTTTGTGCGCCCTTGCGTTCGATCAAGGCGTTAGTTGCCAAGGTGGTGCCGTGAATGACCAAGTCCACATCCTCGGCCGCGACATCAGTACGTTCCAGGATGGTCCCTACACCTTGAAGAAACGCAATCTCCGGCGCATCAGGCGTGGTCAACAACTTGAAACAGTCCTGACCGCCCAGATGTTCCAAGACGACGTCCGTAAAAGTACCACCAACATCGATGGACAGTCGGGCTGCCTGTTTCATCTTTTCTCTGCCTTCAACCGCAAACATTCGGTTAAACCGTGGCACAATGTACACTTATCTCTGTGTCAGCTTGAATTCGATGCGCCGATTTCGACGATTTGCGATTTCGCCGGATCGGGTGTCGATAGCTTGGAATTCGCCGAAGCCCGTAGCTGCCAATCGATTGGCCGGCACCCCTTGTTCCACAAGGAATTTCACCACGGCGATTGCCCTTGCCGCCGACAATTCCCAATTCGAGGGGAATTGCGCCGTTGCGATTGGGATTGTGTCGGTATGCCCATCGACACGCAACACCCAATTAATTTCGGCTGGGATCTGCTCGGAAATTTCAATTAACGTCGCGGCCAGCCGCGCGATTTGCTCCTGACCATCCCACTCTAACAGCGCAGAGCCGGAAGCAAAAAGAACCTCGGATTGGAAAACAAATCTATCCCCAACAACCCGAACACCCCGGCGTTGACCAAGAACTTCCCGCAACCTGCCGAAAAATTCCGAACGATAGCGCGTCAGTTCCTGTACCTTGCTAGCCAGCGCCCGGTTCAACCGCCGGCCCAGATCGGAGATGGTGGCTTCGTTCTTTTTATCCTTGGCTTCAGAGGCCTCGAGCGCCGCGATCAATTGTTGAATTTCGCGCCGCAGAGCCTGAATTTGTTGGTTCAACAGTCCAACCTGAGATCTCTGCTCCTTGCTAAGGGCTTTCTCCGCCTTGTAGTCTTCTTCCAGGCGGGTATAGAGATCCAGCAACTCGGACAGACGGATTTCCCGCTCTTCAATTTCCTTTTGCGCCAATAATGTCCGTTCCTGTTGACTGGCCAATTCCGCTTGCAATGCTTTGCGGCGGTCCCGCAATCGGCCTAGCTCCGTCTCGCGGGTAGCAAGATTTTGCGACAGCTTACCAATCTGTGCTTCCAGGGTACCGCGAAGTTCACGGAGGGCCTCGATATCACGGCGTAGGCTCTCCAGTTCTAACAAGTGGCGCTGGCTGGCCTCCTTGCTGATCTGTGCACGGCTTTGCGCTGCTGCAAGGGCGTCCTCGGCCTGCCCGGCGCGGATAACCATCTGATGCAACTGGACCTGCAATTGATCACGGTCCGATGTGGTATTCTGCAGCGAAGAGGATAACTGCGCAATGTTCAGCCGAAGGTCTACATTGGCCTGGCGTTCCAGATTCAACAAATCAGCCAACTCCGCGACTTGGCGGTTCAGCCGATCCAACGCTTCATCCTTACCGGAAATTGCCTGAGTCAATAACACCTGGGCTAGGACAAAAACCACCAACAGGAAAATTATGACTAGCAACAAGGTGGCTAAGGCATCGACAAAGCCGGGCCAAATATTGGCCGCACCGGCAGTACTATCGCGGCGTCTGACCATCGCGGGTCAAGTGCTACTCATCGGTCATCCGCCAAAGCGGCAATGGTACGGGCAAGCAGCTTAATTTCACTACGCAGTTCGGCGACAGTCTGATTTCGGCCCTCGCTCAATTCTTCCAACAGACGTACGACATAATTGTCCAGGTTGCGCAGATGCCCGCGACTTACTTCGTCCAGACCCACCTGTTGTTTTTCCAGATGATTGTTCAAGCTCTGCAAGACAGGCCGGATTTCCATCTGGTTCTCGGCCAATTTCACCATCAGGCCCTGTTCCGCCTTCATCTGGTCGGTCAAGATGGACAATTTGTCGACCAACGCCATCAAAGTATTCTGCCCTGAGCCGCGGCTTTCTTCGGACCGGGCGATGGTCCTCTGCAAATTTTCTAGACTATCGGCAGTTTGTTCCAAAAGAGCCTGGACATAGGCGGGAACCGACTGGTCGCCGTCAGCTAGGGAACTACCAGATGATAGCCGCGTATAACTAGACAGCCACTCTTCAAGATCGTTGTAAAACCGGTTCTGTGCCTGGCTCGCCTGCAATTCCAAAAACCCTAGAACTAGACTACCAGCTAAACCAAACAGTGAGGAAGAAAATGCGATCGCCATGCCGTTGAGGGGCGACCGCAGGCCGTCCTTGAGATCCGAAAAAATCGAGGCAAAATCGCCGGCCGCCAGCGATAGGCTGCCAATCGTCTTACCCACCGAGCCCACGGTCTCCAACAGGCCCCAAAATGTACCCAACAGGCCCAGAAAAATAAGCAAACCAATCAGATACCGGGACAAATCTCGGCTTTCATCCAGGCGGGAATGAATGGAATCCAACATGGAACGCATGGATAGCGCAGACAGAGACATCCGCCCCGCCGTTCGCTCTCCCAGCATAGTGGCCATAGGTGCCAATAGCTTGGGCTCCATCTGTACGGATAAACCTGGGTCGGATCGGCGGAATGTTTCAACCCATTCAACCTCAGGCCGCAGCATCATGACCTGTCGGAAAGCGTAGAGAATTCCGAAGGCTAGGGTGGCAAGAATCAGCCCGTTCAGGACGGCATTTGCTTGAAACGCCCGGATCAACGGCAGATATAGCGACCCAGACGCCCCAACGACCAAGGCAAGGAAGACCAGCATTCGGATCAAGTAACGATCAGGCCTGGTCATGTCACCAATCCGCTCATATCAATCGTCCCCTCCAAGCAGATCTATTCCAAACCAGCCATGCGCCTTGGAGCACGCTCGAACGCCCTACCAATCCATCGTGACAATATCCACCCGATCCGGAGCGCCTCCATCCCTAGCGATACCTAGGGCGCGGACGTCGATACGCGTGCTACGCAAACCGTTCTCTATCAAAAATGATCGCACGGCCAAGGCTCTCGATAGAGACAGCCGTCGCGCTTTTGAGGTATCGTTGCCAGTGGCTTCGGCATAGGCTTTCAACTGCAATCGGGTCTCAGTCGGGGCTAAACTTTGCACCATGACCTTCAACCGTCTTTCATCGTCCCGAGTGAGAACGGAACTGCCAGACCGGAAACGAACCTCCAGCGCATTATCTCCGGCCGGGGTCAAGGTAGCCATCTGATTCAGTTTGGCAGTTGCTTTCGTCACCGGTCTGGCCGCAGCCGCTTTTGGCTTTTTAGCCATCACCTTGGGCACGTCGGGTGCTTTCGGTGTCACGGTTTCGGCTTTGCCCATTACCGTTGGCGGAGGCGGTGGGGGAGGTGGGGCCAGCCGGTTGTTTGCCAGCGTCACGGGCGCCTTTGGCATCCTGGTCGCGGGCTTTGGCTTTGTATCGACCGGCGTGAATTTGGCCGTTGCCTTGCCAGCAAGTTTCTGGGACACAGCAGTAGGCGCCGGTGGAGCCGGCGAGTTGCTATCAGATTTTGGCGGCAATGCAGTCGCGGCGGGCTTGGTGTTCGCCTCGATCTGCTTGCGAGGTAGTGTCACGACCAGTGCGGGCCGTGAAGTGACAATCGGCTCTCGTGACGGTGCAGGCGGGTGAGACGCGAAAGCGCGAGTTGTAGGCGCCATTCGCAAATTCGGCACCAACAGTTGCCGAACACCAACACTAGATGCCAGATTTGGTTGCATGGACGGAATATTCTGTGTTTTCCCCAAATTTGGACTACTGTATATGGCGCTCAGATTAATCGTGACTTCCGGGGTCATGCTTTGACTACCAATAAGCACTGTCTGCTGTGCCAAGACCGGCTGCACAATAGCGATTAAGAATATGGTGGTGATGCAAACTCCACAAATTGACGGGACCTTGAAAGCCATGTACGGCGCATCGATCTTGCGTCCGAGCTTTTTGAGAATCGGATTCAGGGGCCCGCGGTTCCTATCAATTTTTGTTTTCATGGGGTTTTTGCGGCGGCGGCTCACGGCTATAGAACATTCCGGATAAATCATGCCACGGCCTGCTTTTCAGCCATCTCCCAAATCCACAACATGGGCTAATCCGTTGACCCGGCACGATAGACCAGAGTGTAAGCCTGAGCAACGGATTAGGACATTTTCCATAAAACCCGTCGTCGCGACGCGCCGAGTAGATAAGTTAGCAGCACAATCTTGGCGAAAATGTGTCCGGTAGCGATGAGGACATCGCCTATCAGTTGCGGCGCGCTTTCTGAATGAGACGCAACATGCGGCTATGAATGGCCTCGTTTGCAGCTAGGATTTCGCCCTTGTACAGAGGATCAGAGCCTCCGTCGGTCCGGCTGACGATGGCACCAGCCTCTTTCGCCAGCAATAGACCGGCAGAAATGTCCCAAGGCGACAGACCAGTTTCCCAAAATCCATCGAACCGCCCCGCCGCAACATAAGCTAGATCCAGAGCCGCGGATCCCATACCCCTGATTCCAGCGCATTCATCCGCGATGGCCAGGATTTCTATCGGGTAGCTGCGGTTGTCGCTACGACCGGAATGGGGAATGCATGTGCCTATCACCGCATCGCCGATCTGCCGACGCGCAGCAACTCGCAGACGCCGGTTATTCAAATAAGCGCCCTGTCCCTTTTCAGCCCAGAACATTTCGTCTGGGATTGGTGCGTAGACCAATCCAGCCGTAATTTCGCCAGACTCTTCTAATGCGATGGAAATTGCGAACATGGGGATACCGTGCAAAAAATTTATGGTTCCATCGACGGGATCAATTATCCAGCGCCGACGCCCATCCTTTCCTACCATCTCCTTGTTTTTCTCGGTCAGAAAACCAAAGTCGGGCCGGGCCTGTAGCAATAAATCCCGCAGCATTTCGTCCGTCCGGACATCAGCCGCCGTGACAAAATCACTAGGACCCTTGCGTGAGACTTGCAGGTTCTCCACTTCACCGAAGTCACGCACCAGCCTGCGCGACGCCTTACGGGCCGCCTGCTGCATAACGTTCATGATAGGCGATGTTCGGAACAAGTAATGATCCAATCGACAGGTATGTTGTTTAGCCTTCAGCCCGTTTGACGTAGGAACCATCTTCGGTAGCGACCACGATCTTGTCCCCGATGCCGACAAAAGGCGGCACGGAGGAACGTATGTCATTTTCCAGCAAAGCCGGCTTGTAGGATGCTGCGGCAGTTTGCCCCTTCAACACCGGTTCCGTTTCCAAAACCTCAAGAGTGACGTGTTCTGGCAACGAGACACCGATAACGCTACCTTCATAACTTTCAATAGAGACAATCATACCGTCCTGCAGATAACCGGTCTGATCGCCCAATTGATCAACATTCAGCTCCACTTGCTCGTAAGTCTCTGCGTCCATAAAGGTGAAACTGTCCCCGTCACCAAACAAAAATTGATGTTCTTTTTGGTCCAACCGGATCTTCTCTACATTTTCCGACGCCCGAAACCGTTCATTCAGCTTGCTACCATCACGCAGATTGCGCAATTCAACTTGCAGATAGGCCCCTCCTTTGCCTGGTTGTGTATGAGCGATTTTTACCGCGCGCCACAGGCCGCCTTTGTGCTCGACCACATTACCAGGCCGAATGGCATTGCCATTAATCCTCATGGCATCGTCCTCATCGTGTCAAACTCGCACCTGGTTCACCACTCACGTGGCCCACTTTTTGTGCGCTGAAGGGCGGCGGAAACTAACAGGGCTACTGCCGCGACGCAATCAAGAAGCTTTCCTAAAACGGCGTTCATAATTTACTTTTGCCATGGCATTTTCCCTGAGCTAGGCTTTGGCTTCAACAAGGCAACCGATGGGATGCAATAATGGAAATCACCAGACATAATCCTGGCCCGCGCATGAGCCAAGCGGTAGAACATAACGGCGTAGTCTATCTGGCCGGGCAAGTCGCCAATGACATGAACGCCGATGTCACTGAGCAAACGCGGCAGGTTTTGGCAAAAATTGATGCCCTTTTGGAAACGACGGGCTCGGATAAGTCGAAGCTTCTATGGGCCCAATTATGGGTCACCGACATGCGGAATTTCTCGGCCATGAACGAGGTCTGGGATGCCTGGATTGACCCGGAAAATCCACCGGTCCGGGCTGGTTTGTGCAGCGATTTGGCAGCACCGGGTTACCTTGTCGAAATCATGGTGATGGCGGCCAAGTAGTCTGTCGCAGACCTTAGGAGTAGCGGAAAGCGGGTAGGAACAAGGCATCAGTTCAAGTTTTGCCCAGCAGGCCTCAACGATAAAAGAGTAGGGATTATTATGCTGCGGCAATCCGGCCATGAATATATTGAGACCATCAAGCGCTATTTCCATGGCTGCAATTCTGCCGATTATGAAGAGATGGTATCAACTTTTGCACCTGACGTAGTGCATTATTTTGTGGACCATAGCGCCGTGCGGGGTGCGAGCGCGCTAGCTAATTATTGGGCCAAGGTGGGTCCACTTACTGCTGCCCACTGGAGCTTGGATCATGCTTTGGTTCAGGGGACTGAGGCCGCAATCGAATGGAGCATGCGATGGACCCCCGCCGCCACCGGCACGCCGGAAGTTTTGCGCGGCAGCGAATGGTATCATTTCCAAAATGGCAAAATTGCCGAAATTCGCAGTTATCACGCGAACTACTTCCTTGCCAAGCCAGACAATCGGGAATTGTGGGACTTCGACTATGACGGCCGGGGATATACGCCAAAAGGCAAATAAAAAAGAATTTTCATGTCCGTTCCCGACGACCCACCCTGCCCAAATTTGCTGGTGATGACATCCCTGCTCCGGAACGGTGATCAAACTGAATTTCAGATGAAGGACCAGTCAAGATAGCAAGGAATTTAATTCTATCAAAAATACCTTGCCTGCTGAATTTCAGGCGCGTTTATCGACCCAGCCTGCAACTATTTCCGCGACGGCAGTGCAACTATGCCAGTACCCTGGATAGATAGCTCGTCATCCTGTTGGTGGGCAGACTGGGTTATTTCCACGCAATGGCGGCCTTGCTCATCGATAAATTTGTTCGTGATTTCGCCGTCGATGTAGAGTACATCACCCACTGGATTGTGACGACGGATGCGGGTCTTATGTCCCACAAGCATGCCGTCATCGCCCATCCAATTAGTGATATGATGGGTCAGCCAAGAAACCCGCTCGGGGCCGTAGTCGTAGGCACCGGGCGCGCCCACCTCTAAAGCAAATTCGTTCTCCCAATGCACACGTTCAGGGCAATCCGGTATGTTAAAACGGTTGGTTATACCTAGACCGGGGTGGGCACGTATCTGTTTCCAGGCCAGTTTGTTGGCCCGAATGTATAAGCCACCCCAACCCTGGGCGTAACAGATGAAGCCAGTAACCGTCATCGGGCCCTTCAACATTGTCGGCAGTTTTTCACCAACCGATGTATCCTCGTAGTAACGGGCCTCGGCGCCGCGAATTTTCTCGTTCGCATAGTGTCGATAGATGTCCACTAGTTCTTCGTCGCTATAGGTAAGCTGCTCCTTGACTTTAGCGGCGTATTTTGTCCCGTCTTCCCGCGCCTTGTCCCGCTCTGTCCTAAAGCACCAACTATCTCCTCCAGCAATGTTATCGCCATGCTGATTATAAAATTCGATGTGATATACTTGTTGAATTGCCCTGCCAGAAAAACGTGTCTCGTGGGGTATCAATTCGCTCAGCCAAGCCTCGCAGCTTATTTCATCATTGCGGTAAATCGTTTTGTGCCAAGACCAATTGGAACCGGCCCACATTGCATGAATTCCACGCAACCCACCCACATAACCCGACATAATTCGGCTGGTAGAAAACAAAAAACTAGGAAGGGCGATTAGGCCGCCATACTGGGTTGTCGACGCATAATCTGGGTCACACCACAGGGGATTATCGTCGCCGATGCCGTGGGCATAATGGCGAATATTGTCGCGGGTAGCCTCGCAACACCAGGGCTCAGGCATATTCTCGATCTTAACGCCAATACGCTTTTGTAGTTCTTCCAGATCTCGGTCCGTGATTTTAGGGAACCGACCACCATTCGCTCCAATTCTTCCTTCAGCATTCATGACGCTGTTCTCCTTTCGCCATAGCTTCCCGGTCGCGCAATCTCTTGCGGTTGACTTTTCCTGCTGGAGTCTTGGGTAATTCTTTTGTGAATTCGACAATTCGTGGATATTCGTGGCGACTAAGATTATCCTGTGCGAATGCCTGCAGTTCGGCTGCGAACTTTTCATCACTTCGACGGTTCGTAACGATAAATCCCTTCACCACCAAGCCACGCACTTCATCCGGAACGCCGATAGCGGCCGCCTCCAGGACATCCGGATGTTTTAGTAGGGTATTCTCAATTTCTGTGGCGCTCATGGTGTAGCCCGCAGAAATGATCACGTCGTCTGCCCGACCGTCATGGAAATAATAGCCTGCGGCATCAATATGGCCGCGGTCCTTGGTTGGAAACCAACCGTCTAACCGCTTTACCATGATCTCCCCCACCTCGTCCGGCTCACAGGGTTCACCGTCCGGTTTCAAAACACCTACTTCCCGGCCAGGTAGGGGCATGCCCAACGAACCTAACTTGGGTGGCAAATCCGAGGCGCCAGGATAGCTACCTAACAACACGCCAACCTCGGTCGTGCCATAGAAACTGCCAGGATACCGGCCGAAGGTTTGCTTCGCCCATTCCGCCGTGTCCGTATCCATTGGCTCGCCGGTGAAACTGACTTTTTCCAAATTGAAGGCATAATTGCCAGCAGTACCTACATTTTTCATCATACGATAATGGGTTGCGGCAGCCGATAGATTGGTAATTTTGAACTCCTCCAGTGCCGCCAACAAACGGTCAGGATCGAATTTTCCTGCATAACTTGCCGTGGTAACGCCCAGGGCATGGGGAGAGAGCGTGCCATGCCATAAACCATGACCCCAAGCAGTCGACGAGGGACACATAAAACGATCACCCGGCCGTTGGCCGGTGCCGTACAGCGCCGCCAGCATGACGGTGACAACCGATTGATGTCGATGCTTCACTGCATCCGGCAGCTCTCGTGTTGTACCAGAGGTATATTGGAACATGGCCATGTCCCGGCCGGACGTGGCCGATTCATACGAAATATCGTAATCTTCTAATGCTGACATGAAATCATCGCCCGCGATTACTACGTCGCAGCCAGCATCATCTTTCAGATCTGCCTTTTCCGGCGCCAACAACAACAACTTGGGATTGCAGTCACCAACACGCATCCGCAACCCGTCCGGTCCGAACAAAGTGAATAAAGGCACGGCCACACATCCCGCCTTCATTGCGCCATACAGGGCGACATAAAATGGCAGTGACGGTTCCACCATCAACGCAACTCTTTCACTCGGTTGTATGCCGCGTGAGCGGATGTAATTTGCGTAACGACCGGACCAGTCAGACAATTCCCCAAACGTAATACTTTCCGAACCGCCGTCAGCAATAGCGATCTGCACGGCGATCTGTTCCCTAGGATGGCGGTCAACGCATTCATGGGCAATGTTGATACTTTCGCGAATGCCGTCAAACAACTCCCATAATTTTTCCTTCGAACAATATTTCTGAGCGTCTTCAAAAGTGGTGTATTCGGTAATTAAAGGCATGCCAAACACCCGTATTGATACAGCTTCAAAAACCATTGTGGAACTAGACATAATTGTCAATAAACAATATTATTGTTTATTGACAATAATTAGGCATGATGACGATGGCGGCTCACATCACGGCTGACGGCCCAGCGAAACCAGTAACGGCAGTCAGCCGCGCGACCCTCATTTTGCGTCATTTAGGTCGCAGTTCCGAACCGTTGGGCGTCAACCGCATTGCCCGCGAACTAGATTTAATTCCCAGCACTGCTCTACACATCCTACGTACCCTGGCCTATGAGGATCTAGTCGTGTTTGATCCCAACACAAAACGTTATAGTCTTGGCATTGGCATCCTAGGCATCGCCCGGAATATGTTGAGCCGCAGCGGATTCGTGCTAGCCGCTCAGGGCTACCTGGAAACCATAGCTACCACTTTTGATGTAACAACCATCGGGGTTGAACTGGATAACCGGAACCATATGGTAGTAGCAGCCTTGGCCCGATCGAAACTAGATCTTTCCATCCACGTCAATATCGGCAGTCATTTCCCAGCCCTAATTTCTGCCACAGGCCGGTGCGTAGCAGCACAAAATAACTGGGACCGCCCGGAATTGGGGCGCCGGTTTAAAAAATTGCATTGGCAGCAACCGCCGGAATTTGAAACCTGGCTGGCAGAGGTTGATGCCGCTCGACGGGATGGATATGCCATAGATGATGGAAACTACATCGCCGGTGTAATAGTTGTCGCCGCGCTGGTGAACCAGCCAGCCGGCGCACCTACCCGTGCTGTGGTTGCGGTCGGGCTGACTGCGCAATTAGATGACAGACGGCGCCAAGAATTGGCACAACGGCTGCGTAATGCGGCGGACAACTTAACGGACCTGACATGAACACAATTGCCGATCAGGTCCCAGACGGCTTTCAGGCATTTGACCATAGCGGGCATTTTGCGAATATCGGGGGTCCCTATTTTTTTCGCGAGATGCCTGCGGGTGACTTTCGTTATGCATTCTGGACAGGTTCCCAGCATGCCAACCCGAACGGAGTGACCCATGGGGGCGCCTTGTTTAGTTTCGCGGACCATATTACCGGACACGCCATCGTTCAAACCCAAAATCGCATGTGCGCAACTCTTAAGTTCAAGGTCAATTACGTCGCCGCCGCCGCCCTCAACAGCCTAGTCGAAGGCCAGGTGGAAATCGTGCATACCACTCGAACATTAGCATTCGTCAGAGTGCAATTATCCCTCGGGGATCAGATATTGATGTCGGCGGACGGGACCTGCAAGCTATTCGCACGTTTCGAGTCCAGACCGGCCAGCACGCCTGCGTCCACCTCAGCCATTCCGGATGATACGTTACCTGTGGCGCCCGTCGGATATTTGCCCTTCCCCGATCAGGGTGGATTCCCACGGCTGTGCGGGCCTGTGCACTACCGCCGCCTGGAAGACGGCAGTTTCATAAATGGTTTCCAATCGTGCCTTGTGCATGACAATACGAACGGCGTCGTCCATGGCGGCGTACTATTCACCTTCGCGGACGACATCATTGGTCGGGCGGCGTCAGGGATCTCTCGTCGATATGCCACTACCGTATCAATGAATGTGGAGTATATTTCATCCGGACCTTTGGACACCTGGATCGAAGGTACAACGGAAGTCACAAATATGGACGGTGGGTTTGCCTTCATTCGCTCGAAAATTTTCACTAATGACCGATTGATCCTAACAGCCGATGGCGTCTGCCGTTTGTTGGGACCCTATTCCAAAGTAAAACCGGAGACTGCGGCATGACAAATCCAATTAGCCATCTCGACTTAGGTACAGCTCGTATCACACGGGTTGAGGAAATGGCTGGCCCGGCTTTTCGCTTGTCCACATTATTTCCTGATTGGGACGAAACCATATTCCACGTACACGAGGATTGGTTGGTGCCACACTATGTAAATCCCGAAAAAATGACAGCCCTGCTAAACATGCATTCCTGGATTTTACAGTTCAACGGCCAGACGATCCTGGTGGATACTTGTATCGGCAACGACAAGGATCGCATGCCGGCGGAAAAGTGGCATCAGGTACAGAGCCCATACCTGGAGCGCCTGGCTCAGGCTGGCTTTGAACCAGAAGACATAGACATGGTGATGTGCACCCACTTGCATGTAGACCACGTAGGTTGGAATACCAGGTTATTAGGTGGACGTTGGGTGCCAACCTTTCCAAATGCCAAATATATCTTCTCCCGAACGGAATTCGAACATTTTCAGGCAAATGCCGCAGATATGGACAGAATAAGCTTTGACGACTCTGTGCTACCCATTATCGAACACGGATTGGCGGAGATGACCGATGGCAACCATGTCCTGGGTGAAGGGTTGTTGTTGGAACCCGCCCCTGGCCATACGCCGGGTCACGTCACATTGACTTTGGAAGCGGGAAACCATACCGCCATTTTTACTGGCGACATTTTACACCATCCCCTACAAATTCATTATCCCCATTGGAACAGCCGTTTTTGTAGTTTGCCGGATGAGGCCCGCACATCCCGGCGCCGGGTTCTGGAATATTGTGTTGAACGCGACGCTCTTTTGATGCCGGCCCACTTTGGCCCACCTCATTGTTGTAAAATTGACCGCGCAGGAGAGGCCTACTCTATCCGTTGGTATCAAAATTAATGTCAGGGTATGAGGGCGGCCGAATTCATTTATGATTATTCGAAGTAAATGTGCTGCGACGTCACAAACCGTTACACCAATTTGGTATCAATGATTTGAAGCGCCTATCCCAGCGATTAGGCAAAGCAAAATAGTTGAGACACAAACACAAATTACCTAAAAGTCCCGGCGCATATTCGTTGGTCATCGCACTCTCCGAACCACTCAGGCTACCGATTGCAAGCCTGGGGCGGCCAGTATTGTCCACCGGTACGTATGTCTATTGCGGCAGTGCCCACGGTCCCGGTGGCATCGCGGCACGGGTCAATCGCCATTTACGCCGGAACAAAACCGCCCGATGGCACGTGGATCACCTTACCAACAACGGCAAAATCATAGATGTGACATGTTTGCCCAACGGAGAGGAATGCGACATCGTCCGTAACCTCTCCAAGATCCACAACGCCACCACTCCAATCCCCGGTTTTGGAAGCAGCGATTGTAAACAATGCATTTCTCATTTATTGAGTTTACCGCTGAATTTTTCACAATCATTTTATTGTTCCACTGTTTAAATTCTTCGTAATTGCTTTTTTTACCCGTTAAGGCACCCAACTTGATGCGAGCATGAGATCGTTGGAATTTCACAATTCGTTTTGGGACTAACAGCTACGCCAATTGTTCCGATTTTTCCTTGTGCCCTTCCCATTTGGGTAAATTATCAGATAAGTCCAGGCAGCGATTACCGTAGAAAATGTGGCAGGTCGGTCGGAATGCCGGTGGCACCACCGGAGGCGTTCCGAAATCAAAAAGGGTGGGAAACGCGAGCCACATATTGCGCCCTTCATCGGCAATATGCGCACCACAAATCCTGCAGCTCACCTTGCAGGGCAGGATACGCTCCGCTACATGGCTTTCACTATTGTAGAAGCAGACATGAGCCAACCCCTGCAAAATACGGACGAGATGTTTCTCGAAAATAGCAGACCACTGCATCGGCGCGCCGTGCAGCTTTTGGCACACTTGGCAGTGGCAAATTTTGGCGTCTAAGGGATCGGCACTGACCCCATATTCAACTGCCCCGCAATGGCAGCTCGCGCGGTATTTGGCCAAAAACGGACCATCGGCAACAGATCCAAAAAGTCTTGAAAATTCTGAATTCATAACGCATCCCAATTGAGACCGCTTTGACTAACCGATTATTCGAGCCCGATAGTACTGGCAAAATGGAAAGGTAGCATAATTACATAATTAGCAGTCACGGTGATGGTCAGGATTTCTGCTGACCATTCTCATTAGAAATAGGAATCTAAATTTTGGTTATCTTTCTGATGGAAATGATCGAAGATAATTTGGTTATGTCGAGCAGATTACTGATGCTCTGTTGATATATTGGTTCTCCCATAACGCTGCTCATGCGCAGCAGTTTGACCTGGCTTGTCAAATTGCGCAGAAATGCAAAAATAGGGTGGCACCCAATCTAAACCCCAAGTA
>ERZ651768.2080-NODE-2080-length-14223-cov-3.604411_pt1 | contig 14223 bp, 17 predicted proteins | sample MGYA00514754_ERZ651768 | MGnify/ENA metagenome assembly ERZ651768 | reverse complement strand
TTAGTAGTACCTATTCTTTGGAGGCTCTTGCAACTGAAGATGGAGACGGTAATATTGGTACAGGTGTTGACGAAGCAGATGCTGCCATAGATACTATAGATACCGCTATAGATGCCCTGGCCACTACTGTTCAAACAGTTGGAGACACAATGGTTCGTTTGGGCAAGAAAGAATCATTTCTTACTACGAGTGTATCCAACACGGATGCGGTTCGCAGTACCTATGAGGATGCTGATTTCGCTGTGGAGCAGATGGAACTGTTAAAACTCCAGATCATGCAGCAGACCTCAGTGGTTGCCCTGGCCCAGGCCAATACATCTCCTGCGGTTGTCCTGCAGTTGTTTGGAAAATAATATAAAATTCTGAAAAGATAGTTAGACCATAATGGGGGCGGAAATATTTTCCGCTCCCATCCTCTCTCATATAAATAATGCATTTCCTGCATTATTTCTATTTTATTATCAAATCATATAAAAAATCAGGGGCACCCTTGATTTTTATTTTATAAGAGTATTCCAGAATTTCTTAGAGCGAACAAGAAGATTGAATAATGTACAAGAATCGGAAATCACAATCAATCAACTACACCTAAGATATTTTTTCTTTTTACCGATAATTAATCTGTGGACAGAAAAAACTGCTAATTATCCTAAAGTGGTATAGTTATTGTGATAAAACAGATAATGGCACACAAAAAGCAAATGAAACAGGATATCTATCTTGAACAAAAAGTATTATCGGCGAGTCCGGAACAGTTAATTTCTTATATTTATGATGCTGCCATCGCGGGCTGCGTAAAAAGAGATTTCCAAAAAACGTCATCTGCGCTAAATGTATTGATAAATTCATTGAATTTTGATGGCAACGAGGAATTAAAAGAAATGTGTTCCCGGTTTTATCAGACATACGACCATATGTTTAATCTTTTGAGAAAAAAGAAATACGATGAGGTCCACAGTCATTTAAAAGAAATTCGACATACATGGTCCAAAGCTATGAAGGTCTATTAATATGAAAATTGAATTAAAAAAGTATTAATTATGGCTTTTGACATCAGTACTATTTTTGACTCAAGAAATTCAATTGATTATCTTGTTGATCAATATATTAAATTAGAATCCCGACCCAGGGATAGATTAATTGCCAGGAAGAATAGCCTCAACAATAGGAGACAATCGTTAACAGACCTGGATTCAAAATTATCCACCCTGAACACACATGCAGAGCGAATGACCGATGAGATCACTGATTATTTCGCTTTGAAAAAAGCAACATCAAGTGATGAAGAGTTAGTTCTATCTTCTGCAAGCTCTACAGCTTCAACGGGTACCCACTCGCTTACTGTGGAACGGCTTGCCAGTGCCGACACACGGGTCTCGAGCCAGTTCACTGATACCGATTCAAGTTTTACCGGTATTACATCGGACCAAACATTTACTGTTACAGTGGGCAGTTATTATACAGATGGTAACTCTGACTCTGCCACCTATGGTGATTCAATTTATCAAAGAGTTGATATAGATGTTACGGTAGAGGCAAGTGTATTTACCCAAACCGATGATGATGTTCTGGCAGATATTGCAAATGCCATCACTGATGCCATGGGTGAAGCGCTTACAACCTCAGTGGATTACGATGGTGATGGAGATGATGATGAATATATATTAAATAATATAGACATTGTAAATGCCGACGTTGTGGAAGAAGAGGATGGAGTATCAAGGTTAATTTTACGGAGTGCATCATCCGGGTTCAGTTATAGGATGGATTTTACGGATTCAAGTGATGGTTTACTGACCACTTTAGATATTAATTCAGGTTCAGAATCCTCAGGTACAGCGGGAGGTTATATAACTTCGGTAGGCTCAAGCGTAAATGACAGCGAGTTAAACTCTAAATTTGAATTGAATGGGCTCACATTTTATCGTGATTTAAATAATGTTACCGATGCCTTGACCGGAGTCAACCTTACGATATTGAACAGCTTTTCGAACACTGAAACAGTAACCGTTGGTGCCGATGTTGAGGGTGTTCAACAGGAGGTGCAAAATTTTCTGGATGCGTTTAATGAATCAATTAATTATCTCAAGGATAATGCACAGATGGATCCTACGACAAAACAGAGAGGGATACTTGCCGATGACACACTTTACAGACAACTCTCCAGTGACCTGAGATTTAAACTTGCTACAGTCGTATCAGACGTTTCATCCGCCACCTATGACCGTCTTTATGACCTGGGAATCGAACCAGATTCTTACGGAAATTATTCCATTGTTGATACATCAGATTTCACCCTTGCTCTGGAAGCAAATTCAGAAAATGTAGCTGAGATCTTTAATGCGGAAACTAATGGAATCGCAACACTGGTCAATGGGTTGATTGAAACATTTGTCTCCGTGGGTGGTACCATAGATTCCAGTCAAGAAACTATTGATGATTCCGTTATTCAATTGAACGAAAGAATCAGACATTGGGATGAAATTCTGGAAAACAGAAGAATTCAGTTAAAAGATGAATTTTCAAGAGTCCAGACTTTAATGAGTCAATTATCCCAGCAACAGTCATTTTTAACCAATTTTTCAACTTATAGGTAAATACCATGGAACAAATAGAAATGAACCCAACCCGATCATCACTCCCTGCTATGGAGAATATTTCACCATCCGCTGAGGTGGTCCGTTCATCTGAAGGAGTAAGGGTAGGAACTCAGCCATCAGAAACTTCAGAAGTTTCTGCTGCTGATTTAACAAATATAGTGGCAAGTGTGAATGAGTATGTAAAAGTATTCAGTACAAAAGTAAGTTTTGGATATGATTATGAGAATGAAAGGCAAATTATTCTGGTAAAGGATAAAGAAACAGGGGAAATCATTCGCCAGATTCCACCAAAAGAAATGTTAAACTTATTAAAACAGTTAGAAAAGATTAGCGGTATCATCTACCATAACCATATTTAATTTTTATGAGTAAAAATAAAACTCAGTTAGAAAAATTACTTGAAAGTGAGTTGGTATGCTTCAAAGAAATATTATATAAAACCCAACAAGTGGATAATAAAGGGAACTCCCAATCAACGGTATCCCTTATGGAATTATTGGATTATAGAGATAACCAAATAGGTTTGATAAAAAAATTAGAGACAGAAAGAAAAACATTGGAATGCTATAATATTTCAAATAATCAGGAAACGAAAGTTGATTCAATTAAAAAAGAAATTAAATCTATTGCGATAGAACTTGTAGGAATAGATGCAAAGCTGTTAGATTTAATAGCAATGAAAAAAGAAAATATAGTTAAAGAATTGTGTGTCCATACCGATAATATAGGTAGAGATAGGTCTATCCAAACGTCAAGAAAAAAACTTATTGATATTACTCTAGATTAAGAATAATGACACCATTAAAAGACATATCAGGACTAAATCGACCTCTTCAGGGTATTGAAGGGGAAGAGAAAGCACGTCGTGTCAGGTCCGCTAAAGCGCTCCAAACTACAGAATCAAAAAATGTTAAAGAAACACAAGCTTTATTTGATAGAAAAGATAAGGTAGAAATTACTTCAAAAGGGAAGGACCAGATTTCTCAGAAAGAGAATATAGCCCGTTATGTTCGTGAAATTAAACAATTACCCAGCCAAAACTCTCAGGATTTTTCAAAAATCCAGCAGCGCATAGAGTCTGATTTTTATTCTAAACCGGAAGTATTAAATAAAGTTGCTGAGTCTATCTTAGGTAGCTTTAAACCTGCCTCTATTGGTAAGGAAAAAGTTGCTGGTAAAAAATCATTATCAGATGAAAAATTAAATCGTATTCGTGAAAATATTCAGAGTGGCGAGTATGAATCGGACAAAATCCTAAATGCAATTACGGATGAATTGCTTAAAATTGTCTGATTAGGTCTTTACTCTTTTAATTACCCCATTTACAATCCCTAAAACCACATCGGAATTTTTTTAAAGGAAATTAATTCCACCCAATAATTTATAATATTCTTATGTGTTTACTGTACCGGAAGGGAAATAATGAAAGAAGCTCCCTCTCCAAGCGAAGATTTGCAATTTATAGTACCGTTGTATTTTCTAATGATCTTTTGAATTATATTTAATCCAAGCCCGGTTCCTTTTCCGGGTGCTTTTGTGGTAAAAAAGGGAGTAAATATTTTATTCTTTATCTGCTCATCAACTCCTTTTCCATTATCATTTATTTCAATAAAGAATTTATTTTGTCTCTTTTTTTGGTAAATGACTATTTCCAGCACTGCATTATTTTCAATCTCCTTCAATGAATCAATAGCATTCTGAAGAAGATTAATAAATATTTGCTCTATTTCATTTGGATTTACATTTAAAATGGGGAGATCATCCTGAATTTGTTTTACCAGACTGATATTGGATGATTTAATTTGATCATCCATCAATAAAAGTGTTTGTTTGACAATCTTGGATATTTTTACGGGAATTCTAATTTTCTCGAAATCCTTCCTGGCAAATTCCTGAATATGATTTACCAGTTTTATAAGGCGGTTTACTTCTTTACTGGCGATATCTAAATTATTTTTCAATTTATTATTCAACATATGGTCATCGGATTTTAAATCATCATTAAGAGTATATAAATAATTATTCAAATAAGTGAGGGGCTGTGTCATTTCATGGGATATCTCTGTAGTCAGTGTTCCGATTTGAGCCATTTTAGATATGTGGATTAATTGATTTTCCCACAAATTATCCTTAGTTTCTTCATCTATCTCTTTCAAATCATCTGTCTTATATAATTTCTCAATCTGTTGAACCCAGTTATTGGTTTTACCCATTTTTTTAGATAATTTATTTATTGATTCAAATGCCTCAGCGAATGGATCATTATCCGATAATTTGGGGAGAAGTTGTTTATCTCCTGCACCAGATTCTAGGTGTTGAATTGCAGTGGTTAATTTTTTTAGTTGATTTTCCATGGTGATTTTCAGGAATAAATTTTCCATATACTAGGAAAATAATACCCATGTATTCTTTTTATTCTAAACATTCCCATTTAAGAACTATTATTAAAAAAACCTCATTAGGTATTGAAACGGAACATATTTTGCTTGGGAAAAACCACCATTGAACAAGATAAACATTTCATTCTGTATAGATTTTAAACATAAAATACTCATTGTCTCTAAAAAAAATTAGCAATAAAATATAAGAGGTTTTGAAACATTTAACCAATATTCGTGTATTGCCAGTCGTAAACATTTATGAATAGTAAAGAATCTGAATTCGTTTCTTTAGCGGAGAAATTATCCAATCCTCTCCCCCAAAAGGATCCAATTATTAAAGGGAACAAAATTAGAAGTCTGCAAACTAAGGTTGTCAATATCAATGAAGAGCATATTGACGAGAAAAGTGAAAATGTTCAGGACATTGAAAGTGAAAATGATCAGGATACAGAAAGTAAAATTGAGGCCATATTAGAAGATGATATAATTGTTGGAATCATATACACCTGTCGTTGTGGAGAAGAATCTGAAATAAGATTTGAGTTTGAGCGTGAGAAAACAGAAGACACTGTAGTGGATGACCATGATGAAGATGACAGTGTAGAGGAAGACACTGTAGTGGGTGACCATGATAAAGATAACAGAGAGGATGTAAACACTACAGAGGATTCTTTTATTGATAAATAATATGAGTTATTATCCTGAACAGAGAAATATTTTAAAAATTATCGAACTCTGAAATTGAAGGTTTTTTAGAATATTATAATGACGGAATCAGATTTTAAAAAAGATAATTCTCTGAATGTTCTCGTTGTGGATGATGAAGAAACGATTACTCAAATTCTATCTAAGGGATTTGGAAATAACGGATACACAACCTTCATTGCGAGTGACGCAGACGCAGCACTCTCCATAATCAAACAAAATTCAATCCATTTTACCCTTTTGGATTTGCGCCTTCCAGGGAAATCCGGTGTTGAGCTTTGTAAGAGTATTTCCAAAATAAGCCCAAACACAATTAATATTATCATGACTGGTTACCCTGGAGTAAAATCAGTAATAGAAGCGATGCGGACCAATGCATACGATTATTTAATCAAACCATTTAGGATTGATTCAATTTTTTCTGTTTTTGACAGAGCAATAGAAGAAATTAAAGACCACAGTTTGAAAGATAAAAATGAAGAGTTGGTTCAATCTCTAAGGAAAGACAATGAACAATTGAGAAAAATGATTAAAGAAATAAGTTCAGTAAATGCGCAAAAACATGTGCTATATGATACCCGGAAATCCCGGGAACATGCGGCTGAAGTATCTTACAAAAAGTTAATTGAGCATCCATTGAAATTCAAGAAAAAGAACACAAATAATTGATTTTATTTTACGTAGTTTCGGGATATTATTTGTTGATTAGGGAATCCCTTTCAGGAGGTTAAATGAAAAATATACTTATTGTAGAAGATGATCGAAGCCTAAGGCATATCATTAAAGAAGCTTTAAACAAATCTGATTTTCACATTGAATTAGCGGTTGATGGAATTAAAGCATATGAAAAAATCATTGAAGCTGATTTTGATCTGGTTATAACAGATTTAATGATGCCCGGGATGAATGGAGTCGAATTGATGGATAAAGTACTTCAAGTTAAACCGGAAACCGGATTTTTAATTATGACAGCGTACGGGACAGTCGAAACTGCTGTGGATGCATTGAAAAAGGGAGCATTCGATTTTATCACAAAACCATTTTCCATTCCCCAAATGGAATCAAACATTAAACGATACTTTGAATTTCAGGGATTACAGCATGAAAACAAAATCCTTAAAAAACAGTTATCAAATGATGTCAAATTCCGAGAGATTGTGGGTCAAAGTAAAGAAATGGAGGAAATATTTCATCTGGTAAATGTAGTTGCATCAAGTGATGCTCCTGTTTTTATCCAGGGGGAAAGTGGAACGGGAAAAGAGCTCATTGCGGAATCTATTCATAAAAACAGCAGTAGGGATAAAAAGCCTTTTTTAAAAATAAATTGTTCTGCAATTCCCGAAACATTAGTAGAAAGTACATATTTTGGTCATGAAAAGGGTGCATTTACCAATGCGGTAAAACAACACAAAGGACTATTTGAAGAGGCTAATGGAGGAACAATATTATTAGATGAAATCAGTGAAACACCCTTGGCAATGCAGGCAAAACTTCTTCGAGTGCTTCAAGAAGGAACCATAACACGAGTGGGGAGTGCGAAAGAATTAAAAGTGGATGTCCGGGTCATTGCGACATCGAACAGAAACGTTCTTGAAATAATCAGAGATGGAAATTTCCGTGAAGATCTATTCTACAGACTGAATGTATTTCCAATTAAAGTTCCCCCGTTGAGAAATAGGGCAGGGGACCTACCAATTTTAGTTGAACATTTCCTATCAAAATTTCAAAAAAAATATGGTTTCGAAAAAAAATCAGTTCAATCGGATGTGATACAGAATTTTTCTAATCATCATTGGCCTGGAAATGTAAGACAGCTCGAAAATCTTGTAGAAAGAGCTATTTTATTCTCAGGTGAAGAAAAATCATTGGAAATGAACCATTTTAACCTTGAATCAGAGCATGATATTTTAGATGATAAAACCCACCTTGATTTAACTCCCATGACCATAGCAGAAGTCGAAAAACAACTCATTTTTTCAACTTTAAAGCGTACCAGTGATAACCGTACCCAAGCTGCCGATATCTTAGGAATCAGTGTACGGACTCTAAGAAATAAACTCCATCAATATGAAGAAAGCGGTGATTCACCCTTTTTAGTTGGTGAAGGGAATTAAGAATTATTAAAATCATTTTTCTTTCTGAATAACTTTGAACTAAAATTATAATAAACAAAATTGATTGGAATATTTTTCCTATACTTGTGATAAAATTCCTGACCAATCATAAATATATACTTCATAATATAATTTAATTATAAAGTATAAATATTAATATATATAAATTTAAATAGTATCATTTAAATATATAGCTCCCCATTTATTATTCTGGCACATGAATTGAGATACATTTTCCAGAATAATGAAAATTAATAGTTTAAAACAAAATCTTATTCTGAAACAGGCACTGGATGTCTATCAGAAACAGCACGAAGCAATTTCAAAAAATATAAAAAATGTGAATAAATTCAATTACAAGAGGATTAACACAGATTTTAGCAATGAACTAACCACTGCATCTTCCGAATTACAATATCAACAAAAATCATTAAGGACAAGCCACGAACGACACTTGGATGAAGGACCTCCCTGGGAATCTAAATTACCCATCAAAGGGAGTGACGGCACTGAAGTTAACTTGGCAATTGAAATGGCGGAATTAGCTCAAAATCAAATTAAATATGAATTTACGACACGGATGCTGAATCGGCTTTATAGAGGGATCAGCACCAGTATTACAGGTAGAGTGTAATAATATTTTTGTAATATGGAAGTAAAAGGAATATTTGCTGCTCTACGTACAACAGTGCGGGGTCTATCCACTGAAATGAAACGCATGAATGCTATTTCTGAAAATATAGCAAATGCAGACCGTACCCCAGACAAGAATGGTAAAGTGTATAAACGGAAAATCGTTGTAGAGAATCCTCCGGTTGGAGGAAAAACCAATTTTTCCAGCAGGTTAAAAACATCCATGCGCAGGAGCAGAGGAATGCACCTGACGGAAAGCAGGTATGAAGACCATGCAAAAGCAAAAGGTTCTTATGATGAGAATTATCAAATAGTAGAGTTGGAAGGCGATAAACTTATTTATGATCCCAGGCATCCCATGGCGGATAAGAATGGTTATATTCGTTTGCCGAATGTTAATATGGTGGAAGAAATGGTTGATTTGATACAAGCAAGTCGAGCTTATGAAGCCAATGTGAGTATGATGACAGCTATAAAAAATATGGCAAAAAAGGCAATGGAAATTTAAGAGATAAAAAATGAAAATGAATCCTGCCCAATTAAACGGTTATACTCCATTAGATGCTATTCTGCAGAAAAATGATAATCCCCATCTCGAAACAGAACAAAATGGTGAACTTGATAAAAATCATTCAGAGGAGGAGGATATTAAAATTACCCCACAACAAAATTATTCTGTCCAAAATTCTGAAGTATTAAGCGGGACAGAACAGGCTATCTTACATGGTTTGTTTGGAAGTAAAAAACCAAGTGAATTGTCCTTTTATGGTCCATCTGAAATAGGACATATTCATAGAGGACAACTAATGGACATTAGCGGTTAGGAGATGAATTGAACGAAATAAAAGGTATACAAAATCAAATTATTATTCCTGAAATTAAACATCAGGAAACTACCCCGGTAATAAAAGAGGGTTCCATTTCATTTGGTGATACGATCAGTCAATTTTTAGATGCGGTAAATACTGCACAAGTGGATGCAAAGGATAGCGTAACAAAAATTGTTACGGGAGAATCAGAAAATCTACATGAAGCCATGGCAAAAGTGGAAGAAGCCAAGTTAAGTTTTGAGTTAATGCTGGAAATCCGAAATAAACTATTACAGTCGTTTCAGGAAATCCAGCGCATGCAAGTTTAATTGAATAAATAGGAATATTATCATGGAAAACTTTTTCAATCAAATCTCATCAATGTTTAACCGGTACACCTTGGCACAGAGGTCCGTAATTGTTACCTTATTCATTGGAATGATATCAGCAATTATTGCGCTGGTCGTATGGGCAAACAGACCTGAATATGAGCTTTTATTTACAGATATTGATCCGTCTACCGCAAGTAAAATGGTTGGTGATCTAAAAAGTCAAAAGGTGAAATACCGTCTTGAAAATGGAGGAAAAACAATTTTAATTCCCACTGAATCAGTTTCAGAATGGAGACTGAAGTTTACGGAACAAGGATATATTGGCGACATGATTACCGGATATGAAATATTTGATAATAGCGAAATTGGGATGACAACATTCAAACAAAAACTGAATATGCGGCGAGCTTTAGAAGGTGAGCTAACAAGAACAATTAATCAATTCCCGGGCGTGATCAACTCTCGTGTACATTTAGCACTTCCTGAAGAAAAATTATTCGAAAAAGAAAAAGATGGGAAAGCATCGGTTGTATTATACGTACCACCGGGAGTTATTTTGGATGTTGAACAGGTGAAAGGAATCAGTGCATTAGTTGCGAACAGTGTTGACGGTATTAATCCGGATGGAGTGGTCGTTGTGGATTCTGAAGGAATTTTATTATCAGATAGTAAAGGCGAGCAGGCCGTTATGGGTTCTACTGGGAATCAATGGGATTTAAAAAACTCTGTTGAATCACGCCTTCAGATGAAAGTTCAGGATATATTGGATGGAGTTTTGGGATATCAGAATTCCATCGCGAAAGTGTCTGTTAATTTGAATTTTGAAAAAATAGAGCGAACAACGGAAGCATTTGATCCGGACAAAGTCGTCATTTTGAGTGAAGAACGACAAACAGAATCATCCTTTGGGCAGGATTCAGCCAAATATGATAAGGAAAATGTTTTAACAAATTATGAGTTAAATAAAACCGTAGAACATTATGTGTCACCTACGGGAGACATAAGCAGGATTACGGTAGCAGTCCTGGTCAATGGTACATATATCAATGAAGAGGATGAGGAAGGAAATACACAAAAAGTTTATCAAGCACGAAGTGATGTAGAATTGAATCAAATTGCTGATTTAGTAAAATCTTCCGTTGGATTTATGGAGGAGAGAGGAGATGTAATTGAGGTTGAAAATATTCGGTTTGACCGCTCTGCATTTGATGAAGATATGGAATATTTTGAGAAAGCTGAAACTAGAGCTATGTGGGCAAGCGTTATTAATAAGGGTTTGCTACTCGTATCTGTTTTAGTTGCATTATTTGTTATGAGAACATTGTTCAAAAAAACAGAAGAAGAACCGGCAACGTTATCACTACTTGGTGAAACGGAACCCGCTTTAGAAGGTCTTCCTGAAGGAGAGGGGGAATTGGAAAAGCTTGAGGCTGGAGAAGGTGAAAAGGAAGAGTTATCTGAAGAGGAAAAATTATCTGAAGAGGAAGAGAAAGAACAGAAAGAAAAAGTTGATAAGTTAGAGGAGTATTTCGAAAAAAATAAAATAAAACCTACCGATGCATTACGGAGCTGGTTTAGTAAATATTTAAAAGAATCAACAGGCGAAGAAATTGAAGATGAGATTGATGAAGATATTTTTATCAAAAAACTAAGTCCTGAAGCAAGAGCCAGACTAAAGGCTAAAGATAAAATGACAAGTGCAGTCATTGATTTTGCTAAGGAAACACCAAATAATGCATCAAAATTAATTCACTCTTGGATAACTAAATAATAAATATGAATTCTATAATGATTGAACCTTACACATTAACATCTGAAAATTTATCTGTAACTCAAAAAGCAGCAATGTTATTGGTTGCAATGGGTGTTGATAATGCAGCTCAGGTCATGAAAAACATGAGTGATTCTGAAGTTGAAAAAATAAGTTTTGAAATTGCTAAATTGCGGGATATACCTTCTGAAGTCCTCAGTCAAGTAATCCAGGAATTCTATGAGATAATGATCGCTAATGAAACATTGATGCAAGGAGGATTTGACTATGCCAAGGATTTACTGGAAAGTGCCTGGGGAGATAAGAAATCTGATGATATCATAAAACGGTTGGAGATTGCCACAGGAATCAGCGCTTTCAGTCTTTTAGGAACGGTTGATAATAAACGTTTACTGGATTTTCTTAGAAAGGAGCACACCCAAACTGCAGCGTTAATATTATCCAAATTAAGTGTGGATAAATCCTCCTCTCTTTTAGCTGAGTTACCAGAAGAAAGTCGTATTGAAATTGCCTATCGTTTGGCAACGCTTGAAGATATCACCCCGGAATTGCTTGAAGATGTTGAAGCAGTATTAAGAGACCAGATTGGAGCAGAGATAGCTGACGGAGATGCTAAGAAAAGCGGCGTTGAAAGCACAGCAGACCTCCTTAACGCAATCGGGCAGACAGATCAAAAAATCATCCTGGATGGGTTAAAAGAATTAGACGAAGAATTGTGCGATAATATATCATCCTACCTGTTCATGTTTGATGATATAGTAACACTGACCGATAATGCAATTCAGGCAATTAATGGTGCAGTTGATAATAAGATTTTGGCACCTGCATTGAAGGGCGCAAAAGATGATTTGAGAGAAAGATTTATCAACAACATGTCTGAGCGTGCAGGAGGTATGCTTCGAGATGAAATTGATGTTCTACCACCTATGCCTATGAAGGATATTGAGAGGGCACAAAGTGATGTACTTCAGATAGTTTTCGATTTAGAGAGTAAGGGTGACCTGTCAATCGCCAGAAGTGGTGATGAACAAGAATTAATTTAATTTCCACTAATTTTCTCCTCAGAAAAATGGAATCGTTCCGTATAGCGGTTGCCAACCCGATAAATAGAATAAATTTTAAGGGTACTGACTATCCTTCACAAGATGAATTGGTATCAACAGATGATACTGATATCATCATGGATGAAAATATGACTCCTGATGACCAGGTCGAAATCCTTGAAAAAGCCCTCGAACAAACAAGAGAAAATTCATTTCAAGCTGGCTATAAAGAGGGAAGAGACTCATCACTGAAAGATATGGAATCTCGAATCAAGGAATTGTCATCTGATTTCACTCAAATGGTACAGGGTTTAGATGAACAATACAATTTATTATTCAATAATCAGGAAAAATCCTTGCTAAAATTATCTTTGCGAATCGCTGAAAAGATACTTTATGAGGAGTTCACTCATAAAAAAGAAATAACGGATTACCTCGCAAAAATGTTGAAAAAAATATTATTAGAGATGATGGAACAAAAGAGAATCACGGTACATTTGAATCCGGATTGGTTGAAAGAATTCAATCGTGATGTATTTATGGACCAAATAGGCCTTCCCCTTCATGAAAAGATTCAATTTAATGAGGATGAAAAACTTCGTCCGGGAGAATGTGTAGTGGAATCTGAAGATTTTTTTATTGATGCGACCCTTAACCACCAACTTGGGTTAATGGAAGACCATTTAAAACAGGAATATTTAAAATGGAATTAACGGATTCTAAATTTAGTTCTATATTGGATTCCATTGATGTAATAGATACTGTTTCTCCAGAAGGCCGTATCTCTCAAATCATCGGTTTGGTTATTGAAGCAACCGGATTGGAAGGATCGCTGGGAGAATTTTGTTCTATCCGGACTAAAGATAATCGCACCATACAAGCTGAAATTGTTGGATTTAAGGGAAACAAGATTTTGATGATGCCTTTTGGAGAGATTATGGGGATTTCACCTGGGAGCCCTGTATCTGTGAATCCTCAACCCATGAAAATACCGGTTGGAAACCAATTATTAGGAAGAATTTTAGATGGAATGGGAAATCCAATTGATGGAAAAGGTCCGATTAACGGTACCCAATTTCAACCTGTATATAATGTACCACCTGCCCCACTGGACCGAAAAAGAATAACGGAGGTTATGTCTACAGGGGTTCGTTCCATTGATGGTTTTCTCACACTGGGAAAAGGACAGAGAATTGGGATATTTTCAGGAAGTGGTATTGGAAAAAGTATCCTTCTGGGAATGATTTCTCGATTTACAAGTGCAGAGGTGAATGTTATTGCTCTTGTTGGAGAACGGGGACGTGAAGTAAGAGAATTTATTGAAAGGGATTTAGGTCCTGATGGTTTGAAAAGATCCGTTGTAGTTGTTGCGACCTCAGATCAATCTGCCATGGTTAGAATTAAAGGTTCATTAATTGCAACGGCAATTGCTGAGTATTTCCGTGATGAGGGCATGAATGTAATGTTTATGATGGACTCCTTAACCCGTGTTGCTATGGCTCAAAGAGAAATAGGTTTGGCTATAGGGGAACCTCCAACCACAAAAGGGTTTACCCCATCCGTTTTTTCCTTTTTACCCAGATTATTAGAACGAACGGGAGCCGGGAAAAATGGAAGTATAACCGGTCTGTATTCAGTACTGGTTGAAGGGGATGATATGGATGACCCTATCAGTGATACAGCCCGATCTATCCTGGATGGCCATATCATTCTTTCAAGGAAATTATCAACCAAAGGACATTATCCTGCTGTTGATGTTTTGGATAGTGTAAGCCGATTATTTCAGGATATCGCTGGTGAAGACCATATTAAATGTACCAGGGAATTGATAGAAT
>ERZ651768.2077-NODE-2077-length-14230-cov-2.602346_pt1 | contig 14230 bp, 14 predicted proteins | sample MGYA00514754_ERZ651768 | MGnify/ENA metagenome assembly ERZ651768 | reverse complement strand
ACGCAGCCGCCGAGGAGAGCCAGTTCTCGCCGCTGTACCCCGACGAAATGGACCTTCGGAACAAAATCAGAACCGTGGCGCAGAAGATTTATGGGGCGGAAGATGTTTCCTTCACGGCACGGGCAAACAAGCAGCTCGACGGATACGAACGCAATGGTTTCGGAAATTTACCTGTGTGTATTGCCAAGACCCATTTGTCAATTTCCTCAGACCCGAAGTTGGTTGGCGCCCCTACTGGCTGGACGCTCCCGGTCCGAGAGGTGCGTGCATCGGTCGGCGCGGGTTTTGTTTATCCAATCTGTGGCGACATGCGAACGATGCCTGGCCTTGGGAAAACCCCCGCGGCGAAGAACATCGACATTGATGCCGCTGGAAACATAATCGGGCTGAGTTAGCACAGCGAGATGCCCATCTTTTCCCTAAACGGGCGCACAGACCGCTCGACAGCCGCTCCACTGCGTCGCCGCTTGTTGTCAGAAGCACGTTTCGAGGTCATCCCTCTTAAGAATCTCCAAGCGCAATTGGAACATCTTCCGGCTGGCGCTGCGGTTTCCGTCACGGCTTCACCTAACAAATCCCTGGAGGACACGTGGGAACTGACTCGAGATTTACTGGAGCGAGGGTTCCGGCCGGTCCCACATTTGGCTTCGAGAATGGTTGAAAGCCACCAGCACCTAAGCATTCTCATTGGAGAGCTCACAGCGCTTCACCTCAGCGAGCTCTTCCTGGTCGGCGGTGACGCCCCTTCGCCCCGAGGACCCTACGAGGACTCGATCGAAGTTCTTCGCGCGATTTTAGAGCTCGACCACACCCTTGAACATATTGGTGTTACCGCATATCCGGATGGTCATTCTTTCATCGAAACAGATGTCCTGAATAGCAGCCTTCATGAGAAGCAGAAACTTCTCAAAGAAGCCGGAGTACCTGGCCACGCTTCGACTCAGATGTGTTTCGACCCAAGAACCATCCGCCATTGGCTTGAAGTCGAGCGTGCCTCTGGTTTGGAGTTGCCCATCCATCTTGGGATCCCCGGAGCAGTTGAGCGAACAAAACTTCTATCGATCGGCGCTCGGTTGGGGGTTGGAACTTCACTGCGCTACCTACAGAAGAACACCGGAACTGTGGCGAGAATGGTTCTTCCCGGCGGCTACAACCCCAACAAGCTCTTATCACCTTTAGCTGGGGATCTCGAAAGCATGGACGTTAGCGGTCTACATATCTTTACCTTCAACCAACTCGAAGCCACCGTGGCGTGGCGTGACGGCGCGCTCTCAGCTCTAAAGGGCTGATCAGAGTCGTTTGGAACTTACACTCGCTCGACGATGTCGACGCGCAGAACGCTGTCAATTTGACTCAGGTCATGCAGCGTTTCAGTCGAGGGGGGTTTTGACGCTCGGATCGTGGCAACTGCAGCGGTTGGCGAAATGCCGGCGAAAATTTCATTTTGCATTTGCTGCACATTGATACCAGCTCCTCGAAGGCAGGCGAGCACTGCTGCTAGTGCGCCTACCTCGTCTCGGTGTCTCACCGCAATAGCGCATGTCCCGAGTGGGCGATCGACGAGATTCACGCAGTTGAGCATCACGCCTTCTACGTAGGCGCTTATTACATCGACAACTCCCCCAGCGATAGCTTCTTGGGCTTGTTGAGTCGACGCGCCAATATGGTGAGTTCCCACGAGATGAGGGTGAGCAGCCAAAGAACTACGCCAGTCTGCCGACGAACTTAGAGGCTCCCCGTCGTACACATCTAGACCGACCCGAATTCCGTTATTGTTCATCGCCTTGAGAAGAGCTGTTTCATCGACAAGACCGCCCCGAGCAGTGTTAAGCAAAATCGTGCCATGAGATAGCTGGTCAAGGAACCAGTCGTCGACGATGTTTCGGGTTTTTTCATTGAGCGGAAGATGCAGGGAAACGATGTCGGCGCCGTGTAGAAGTTCCGGGAGGGTGTCGCACAAACGAATGCTGAGGGCATCGATCCGAGCCAGAACATCTGGTGCTCTTTCAGATCGACTTAAGGCCTGGAGTTTGATACCGAAAGCAGAGGCGCGTTCAGCCACCTCCAGACCGATATCTCCGAGCCCCAAAATTGCCATTGTGCGACCTTTGAGCCCCTGCGCTGTTGAATAGCGAGCCTTAGCCCACAGGCCTTCGCGCATGTCAGCCGTTGACGCTGGAATCCTACGGTCCACAGATAGGAGCAACCCCAGCGTCAATTCCGCAACTGCAGCCGCATTCTGCCCGGGAACATTGCATACGTAGATGCCTTTCTCACTCGCTGCCTGTGTATCGATGCTGTCGGTACCGGCGCCGGCACGAACAATGAGCCCCAAGCTTGTTGCGGCTTCAATTGTTGATCGACCGACGAGTGTGCTGCGAACAACTAATACCTCGGCATCTTCTATGAGTTGGTGCAACTCCTGTGCCGGTGCGACGGGCAATACCTCACAATGGTGACCAGCGTCTTCAAGAGTTCGAATGAAAGAGGGGCCGAGCTCGTCAGCAAAGACTATGTGCACGCGCTCTCCGCCGGGTGCTTCTGCGAAGGGAGGTCCCGGACCCTCACCACGAACTATTTCACAATTGCATTCTGGATGGTGACCATTGAGGGAATGAAGTCGGGTCCGTTAACTGATGACATTTAGGAGGTCGGAGGTGATGAGTACTGTCAACAAACCAATTACCGCTGCGTTAATCAAACTCATCGGCCATTTCCACCGATGATCGGACTTCCAAAATCGTCGGATGCTGAGAACATTGGCGAGTATGGCAACAAGCCCAAGTGGAAGACCTATCCAGGGTCCAGCTCCAGAACTAATTCCAATCAACGGAGCCAAAAAGGGCAAGATCACATAGGTGAGCGCGCAGCGGACGCCGGAAATTACCATCGATGCGCTAAACGCGCTGGCGTTAATATCGGTGACCTTTGGAGTTAACGTTTTATTCATCTCTTCATTTGGCTTCGCAGACTAATTCGAGCTATTTGCAACTGTCGCGCCGGCAATCCGTAACCCTCCGGGGACCACGGTAATGGTTTGAGGTAGAGAACCCACAGGTTCTCCATCAGCCCGCAGATCACAAGATCTCGCGGTATCTAGAGGAGTCATCCGTAGCTCTATTTTCCGACCTTGAATGATCTCAACTGCAGGATGGTTTACATGGGTGCCGGAGAATGTCTTAGGAAGAACACGAAGTAAATTTACGGCGGAAGTGTCATGAATAAGCACCACTTCAGCAGAACCTGATGTCGGACTTGCATCGGGCGCGATTCTCATTCCCCCTCCGAACTGTGCAGTGTTAGCGATTGCTACAAGTAAGCAGATGCAAGAACGCTCGTCCCCATCAATTCTCATGTCAATTTGATAGCGAGGAAGGCGAGTCAACTCCATGAGGGTCGCGACGGTGTATTTGCTCGAACCGCGAGGCCAACGCAATTGCTCCGCTCGAATATTTACGGCCGCTGAGAAGCCCGCAGTTGCGATTGTGGCGGCGAAGCGCACATACCCGGACGCGTCAACCATCTTGAGCACATCGATTGGGACCGGCTCACCCATCACCGCTGCAGCGATTCCGGCGACCTTTGTTGGGAGTTCCAACTCTGCCGCAAAGTCGTTCCCGGTGCCTGCAGGCACGATCCCCAGGATGGTTTGGGTTTCGGCGAGCTCCTGAACGACTTGATGGATGAGTCCGTCGCCGCCGACCGCTATTACGCGTGTTTCAAAGTTGATCGCTTCTTTGACTAGCTCACGGGTGGCGGCAATGGTTGCAGGGATCACTTTCTTGACATTGACACCCATGCCGGCAAGAGCATCGCCTATTTCGTCACCGACGCGTGTAGCGCGCCCGCGATTAGCGGAAGGATTAACAATCAACAAAGCCTGCGTTTCAGGGTCGAAGGAGTCTTGTTTCATATGGTTCCTCCGATTGACTACGGTGACACAGGCTGGCTAAGCGAAAGGCGCGAAGCGAGCAAGAAGCCCACTTGGATAAGAGGTTAAAATGGTTGGCGCACTTGACGGTATACGAGTTCTGGATTTGTCGACGTTGGTTCAAGGCCCGCAAGCCGCCGCGATGTTGCACGATTTAGGTGCAGACGTCATCAAAATTGAACTTCCAGAGATAGGAGATATGGGCCGGCACGTGGGCGTAATCCCCGAGTTGGGTGTCTCGTCATTCTTTACAGCGTGCAATCGAGGTAAGCGTTCAGTCGCGTTGGACCTCCGTAGCGAAGGGGGACAGGAAGCGTTTTTGAAGCTCGTTGAGACATCCGACGTGGTTCTGTCCAATTTCCAACCGGGCACACTCGATGGCTGGGGGCTTGGCTACGAGGATTTAGCGGCAGTGAATCCGCGCATTATTTGGGCCGCAGGAAGTTTTCTCGGGCCGGACGGCCCCGACGCGCTCAGAGAGGGAGCCGATATTGCTGGCGAAGCATACGGCGGTGTGGTGGCTGGAATCGGTAACGACGGAGAACCAGTCACCACCGTCGCCTCGCTGCTGGCTGACCATTGCGGTTCCCAGAACCTCCAAACTGGAATACTGGCAGCCTTATTCGCGCGCGAGAAGACAGGTCGAGGGCAACGCGTTGACGTCAGTCTGCTAGGAGGACAAATCTGGATGCAGGCGCCTGAGTACACCCATTACTTCCTCACCGGCGAATTAGCAGGAAGATCTAACGGTGGCCATCCCTTGGTACATGCGTTGTACGGAGTGTTCCCGACCTCAGATGGAGCGATTGCTATGGCCGGATGCCCGGAACATCTCTGGGAAGGAATGTGTCGAGCGATAGAACGTTCCGACTGGGTGGATCACCCCAGGTTCAACACATATTTCACGACGAAGGAGATAGCGGCAGAGATGCGCGTCGCTTTCCTTGAAATCTTCGCTCAACGCACAACCGATGAGTGGGTGGGTCGTTTGGAAGCCGAGGCGCAACGCTTTGCCCCGGTCCGTTCACACGATCAGGTTGCTGCTGATCCCCAATCCCACGCAAACGGCTACATCGCCGAATTCGAGCACCCCGACTGGGGAACGGTCAACTTTGTTGGGTCGCCCATCCAGATGTCAGATACACCAACACGGTTCGGAACCGACGTTCCTGAACTAGGTCAAGACACCGAAGTTACTTTGGTCGAAGCAGGCTACGACTGGGATGAATTAGAAGATCTCCGCGCGAGAGGTGCCTGGTAAGAATTGAGGCGCTATCCCAGTGGCCCGTCCGGCAAATGTAATGCGCAGATAACTGCTGCTTGTTCGAGTGCCAGGCCAGGGTGGGCCGGAATCCTCTAGGAACAGATTGGCGTGTAGCGGTCACCGGCAAATGTTCACCATCGTGCCAACGCCTTCCACTGTCGTGGTGATGACGTCGCCAGCAACTAAGAAACGTTTGTCAGGCATCCCAACTCCCGAAGGTGTTCCGGTGAAGATGAGGTCGCCGGGCACCAAGGTCATTACCTCGGAGAGGTAACTCACCAGATACGGAACATCGAAAATTAGGCTGCTGGTTCTAGCGTCTTGGCGAGGGTCGCCGTTGATCTCACACGTGAGTTGTAAATCGTCGACGTTCGCGAAGGAATCGGGAGACACCAACAATGGCCCCGTTGGACCGTAGGTGTCTCGAGACTTACCGAGGCCGAATTGGGGTGGACGGGCTCCCAGTTGGAGTCTCCGATCGGATATGTCTTGGCCAGCGGTCACACCCGCGACATGCTCCCAGGCATCGTCTGCACTTACGTCGCGGGTAATCCGACCAATTACCGCTACTAGTTCAGCTTCGTAATCTCCCCTAGTAGCCCGTAGTTCGACATCGTCGAATGGCCCCGCGATGCAGGACGGAAACTTCGAAAAAATTACTGGTGATTCCGGTAAATCCATTTTGGACTCTTCGGCGTGGTCTTTGTAGTTGAGGCCCACGCCGAAAGAGTTGCGAGGTTTAGGAACGGGTGCGCCGAGCTTCGCATCAGATAGAGATCCGTCAGGTTCGTTGTTCGGCAATGCGCTGCTGACTTGATGAAGGGCATCAATATCTGAGAGTGCGCTCATCGGATCCGACCCAATGGCGTCTTGAGTAACCCGATTGAGGTCATAAAAGTTGTCGCCGCGGACTAGGCATGCCCTGTTGTCAATATTGGCAAAGGTGAATGGCATTTGGGAGTCCTTGCGGGGAGTAGTTCGACACCAGCAGCTGGTCGACGCTTGACGTGGCCGACCATAGAGGGAGGACGGTATTTCAGCAAACAGTAGGAGGGAGTGAACCTCCGCACCTCTTGTTATGAGACTAAGACGCCTTCGTGTACTACGACCTGGCCACGGCAAATAGTGTGACGCACCCGACCCGTGAACTGCTGTCCTTGCCAGGGCGTGTTGGTGCTTTTGCTTTGGAGGGTCGACCCGTCGATGGTCCATGCTTTGGCAGGGTCAAACACCGTAATGTTTGCTGCGTTGCCAGGGGTTAGGGGTTGACCGTGTTCGCGAATGTTTGCTATGCGCGCCGGCTGAGACGAGGTCACGGCCACAAAACGCTGTCTAGACATCAACCCCGGATTAACGAACGCGTCCCAAACAACTGAGGCCATGGTTTCGACGCCAAGCATCCCTGCAGGCGCATCCGCCAGGCCGACCGCTTTCAAATCGGGATGGTGTGGGGCATGGTCGGTTGCCACAGCGTCAACAGTGCCATCAAGCAACGCTGCTCGAAGTGCCGTCACATCTTCTGCGAGGCGCAACGGCGGGTTCATTTTGCCCGTGGGGCCAAGCCGTTCAACGTCGTCTTCCGTAAGTATTAGATGTTGGGGAGTCACCTCGGCGGTTACTTGCAACCCAGAATGCTTGGCTTGTCGGACATGCTCCGTTGCGAGTGACGTCGACACGTGAAGAACGTGATAGCGGCCGCCGGTCTTTGCGGCTAGGGCTATATCGCGCTCGACAATGACTGCCTCGGCTTCGCGTGGCCGACCTGGCAAGCCGAGCCGCTTGGCGACGCTCCCTGCATTTATCACACCGCCTGACACCATCTTTGAATGTTCGGCGTGTTGACTGACAACGGCACCAGGTAGCCCAAGGGTCTCTCGAAGGGCTGCTTCCATAAGATCAGCTTCATCGACAACCCAGCCGTCGTCGGTAAAAACCCGCACTCCCGCTTGGTACAGGGCAGCAAAATCCACTAATCGCTCGCCGGCTCTGTCAACGGTGATCGCAGCCGATGTGCGAACATCGCAAGCTGCAGAACGGGCAAGCGAAAGCACATCCGAAACTATTTCTACATTGTCGATGGTTGGAATTGTGTTGGGCATCATTACACAAGCCGTAACGCCGCCAAGAGCCGCTCCAGCGGCACCGGAATAAATGTCTTCACTTTCCTCGCCGCCGGGTGTGCGAAAGTGGACTTGAATATCTACAAGCCCGGGCATGACTAACGCATCCGACGCGTCAACGTTTTCTCCCCGTCCCTCGAAAGTACCCGGTTCTCCGCTGTCAGCAATGGCGCCGTTTATGACTAAAAGGTCGACTTGCCGTTCAGATAGCTGATCGACGACTGTTCCTCCGGCAATCACAATGGGAGAGGCCATGGTTCAACCCTATGACGACATTGGGCCGTCGGGGCGTAACTTCAGATGGAGAGGTAGCATCGAAGCATGGTCGACACCGCGTGGGATCACCAGGTCATTAGCCCTGAGCAGCGCGAACGCTACGAACGTGATGGCTATTTGCAACTTGCCGGGTTCGTTGATTCGGACACGCTTGATGATCTGCAACAGGCGTCAGACGAGTTTGTCGAGTTAAGTCGCGATTCGCGCACTTCTGGGAAGGTCTTGGATCTGGAACCCGGCCACACCGGGGAAGCACCCAGGATCAGGCGTCTGAATTCACCGGTGGACAACCATGAAACGTTCCGGAGTTTCAGCCTTGAAGGCGGCGCGGCAGAGCTTGCTTGCGCTCTACTTGGTGGGCCGGTCCGGTACCACCACTCGAAGCTCAACTTCAAGTGGTCTGATGGTGGCGAAGAAGTGAAATGGCATCAGGATATTCAGTTCTGGCCACACACAGATTTTAGCCCCTTGACAATTGGCGTCTACCTCACCGACGTAGACCAGGAAATGGGGCCGATGGGCGTCTTGCCGGGAAGTCATCGTGGGGTCCTTTTCGACCAGTACCGACTTGATGGGGCCTGGCGCGGCGCTATTGGGACACAAGATCTAGAAACTCTCGATCTAGCGGAGGTGTCATGGCTTACTGGCACCGCCGGATCGGTCACGGTCCACAATTGCTGCATGGTGCACGGATCGTTACCTAATAACTCTTCGCGGCCGCGACCATTGCTTCTCCAAACTTACTCGCGCGCGGATTCGTACCCGATTGCTCACATCGGCGCTAACGGCGTGACCGGAGCCCTCAGCGGCTCGGTAATCGGCGGCGATTCGCGCCAACGGGTCGTGATAGAGGGACGCGAAATCCCAGGAGCCCCAGATTGGTCGAGGCTCGGAGCACCCACGATTTTTGGCTCCCAACAACAAGACACCTGAGGTCAGGGTGACAGAGCCAGATTTCTTCGGCGCGTTGAAAACGGTACTGGTTCGAGAAATCCCTGGCTGCATCGACCTCGCAAGGGTAGAGCGACTTTCGGGCGGGGCAAGCATGGAGACCTACCGTCTCGTTGTGAGAATGACCGAGGGCGATGGTGTTCTGTGTTTGCGCCGGGGCGCCGGCGGGATCGACCGCGATTCTGTGAGCGCCATCGGTTTAGCTACGGAAGCACTCCTAATGCGTACCGCACGCGAGTACGGCGTGGTGGAACCCAAAGTTCATTACGTCCTAGAACCAAACGACGAGGTCGGTGTGGGTTTCGTTATGGAATGGCTCGATGGTGAAACGCTCGGTGCCCGAATAGTTCGATCTGCAGAATTGGATGCTGTCCGTGAAGGGTTGGCCGAACAGTGCGGCCGTGAGTTAGCGAAAATTCATGCGATTGATGTTGAAACTTTAGGGTTGACGCAACACCTCCCAGTGTTGGACCCAGGTTCATCCCTCCACCAAACCTGGGATCGCTATAAGCAATGGGACACGGCGCAACCGATGATTGATTTCACTGGGCGATGGTTGGCAGAAAATCTTCCGGTCTTGAGTGACTATCGGCTTGTCCACAACGACTTCCGCAACGGGAACTTGATGATCGATCCCGAGACGGGCCTGTCTGCTGTACTCGACTGGGAGACAGCGCACATTGGGGATCCAATGCGCGATCTTGGATGGATTTGTACCAACTCTTGGCGGTTCGGACAGCGTGACCTTGCAGTTGGAGGATTCGGACGTCTTGACGATTTGATCGCTGGATACGAGGCCGAGAGCGGTGAAACGGTGGATAGAGCGCGCGTTGAATATTGGGAAGTCTTCGGGTCTTTCTGGTGGGCGATTGGCTGTTTGGGAATGGCTGATCAATACAGGGTCGGTCCCGATGCAACAGTTGAGCGCCCTGCAATCGGCCGTCGGTCTTCTGAGTGTCAAGTGGATTGCGTCAATCTGTTGATACCTGGACCTGTGGAGTTGATTAGCCCGGTATCGGCGGAACAGTCGTCGGATATGCCCCGCCTCGACGAGTTACTGACAAGCGTCCGCGACTTTCTGCACGCAGATGTGATGGATGAAACATCTGGGAGGATCAACTTTTTGGCACGAGTTGCTGGCAACAGCCTTGACGTTGTGCAACGCGAGTTGATCATCGGGCCCCAGCTACGCCGTCAAGAACATCGACGCCTAGAAGCGTTACTTCAACAGGAAGGCACCGTCGATGGGCTCCGTTGGGAGTTGGTGAGAACACTTCGCGACGGTTCGATGGACATCGCGCGACTCGACCTTCACGAGTATTTGCGCGAAACAGTGGTCAACCAAGTGGGCATCGACCAACCGAAATATTCGGGTTTCCGATTCGCGACAGAGGCTTCACAATAGAGCTAGCGTTATCTCATGACTGTTCACGATATGCACTTAGAAGTCTCCGAAAATATCGAGGCTGACGCTGCTTCCATCTACTCCTTGATTAGTGATCTCCCCCGCATGGGCGAGTGGAGCACTGAGAATATTGGTGGTGAATGGATTAGTGGGACACCCGGCACTGTCGGCTCGCGCTTTTTGGGGACAAATCGCATCAAATCATTTGAGTGGTCAGTTCCTGTTGAAATCACGATCGCTGAACCGGATGCGTGCTTCGAGTTCGTAGCGGACCCCGACGGTGGCCCCTACGTTAGGTGGACTTATCGCTTGGAACCTCTGGGAGCGGCAACGCGTGTGACTGAAATTTGGGATGTCATGGATTTGCCACCAAGCCTGGCCAAAATGACAGATGAACAACTCGCCGGCCGAAAGGCTGCAGTCCAGGGAACGATTGAAGCGACTTTAGCGGGCATCAAAGCAAGCGCCGAAGGATGACTAAAACAGCTGCGGAAGCTGTGGCCGAAGCCGATACGTGGTTGAAAGAAAATCCGCTTGCGGGGAGCAGGCGTTCTTGGTTGGAAAAGTTGGTTGATTCCGGGTGGGCGGCGCCAAGTTGGCCTAAGGAATGGTTCGGTCGTGGGCTTGAACCAGAAGTGGCACGGGCAACCGACGCTGTGTTTCGCGAGGCCCGATTTGACGATTCCAGCGACCCCGACACCATCCGGAAGGATTCAGTATTTGGAGGCGACGCGCCGCAAGGTTGGGGGCAAGATGTAGTGAACTTGTGGGCCGCGACGATCGTTTCGCACGCGAGCGACGAATTGAAAAGCGAGATTCTTCGAGATCTGCTCACGGGAAACCTTTCGATGTGTCTGCTCTACAGCGAACCTGGGGCTGGATCGGATTTAGCGGCGATCCAAACATCTGCGGTTCGTGACGGCGACGAATGGATCATCAACGGACAGAAGGTCTGGACATCAGGCGGCCGGAACGCGGATTACGCCCTTCTCATTACCCGAACTGATCTAGATCAACCGAAGCATCGTGGTATCTCCTTCTTTTTCTTTCCGATGAAACAACCAGGGGTCGAGGTGCGGCCACTTCGTCAAGCAACGGGTGACGCACGTTTCAACGAAGTTTTCATCACCGATGCTCGTGTTCCGACTGCAAATATGCTCGGACAACTCAACGAGGGTTGGCGGGTGCTCACCTCTGCATTGGCTTATGAACGAGCCGCTATGGGCGCTACGCAACGGAGAAGCCCCAATGCCCCTTCAACCGCTCAGACTCGCGACGCGACTAGCGAGGCTCCGGCACCGGTCCCTGATTTGGCGTTACTTGAACTTGCCCGTGAGCGCGGTCGCTCCAAAGAGTTGACTATTCGACAGGATCTCATGCGCTTATACGCGTGGCGCACCCTCAATGAATGGAACAACAGACGCGCTAAAGCAGCCATCGAACAAGGAACCACTACCCCAATTGTTTCGCTCGGCAAGCTTGCAATGTCGCGAATGCTCCATTTCGCGGGCAGTTTGCAAGTACAAATTCTTGGTGCTGAAGGCATGCTCGCAGCGGGATCATCGGCAGAAGCGGGAGATGCCACCTACGCGATGCTTAACGCATTCTTTACCTCAATCGGAGGCGGCACGGATCAGATACAGCGCAACATCATCGGGGAACGAATCTTGGGACTACCCAAGGAACCCGAGGCTGACAAGGGAGTTCCGTTCCGAGAGGTCGTGACCGGGAAGGGACCACACGTCGCTGCAGTTTGACTATTCGTTCTCCGTTAACCCGACGTTCGCCTTTTCCGTGAGTTACCGTTCGCCTCGTGCCTGACAAATACTTTGATGTAGATGGAGTTGCCACCCTGGCGCATCATCGCGGTGAAACAACCCTTCCGGGTGCCCCTCCGCGGCTAGCTAACGGTTCGACCGTACTGCTCTTTCATGACGCGGGAGGTAACGGGAACTGTTTCCGAGAATTGATGGACTGTTTGGAAGCCAACCATTCGCCCGTCAGTTTCGATCAGCCAGGTCATGGTCGCAGCGGTGAACTTGACAGTCTCACCTCCATTGAAGCTATGGCGGTGCACGCAGAAAAACTGGTCAAGAATTGGGAAGGTGGACATCTCATTTTGGTGGGTGAAGGGATGGGAGCAGCTGTCGCTATCGAGGTCGCTAATCGAGCGAAGGTCAACGTCGCTGGCATCGTCTGTGTTGGCTCCATTGGAAAATCCGTGGACTTAAGTGAAGAAATCGAGCAGTTAGCGGTAATCGCGGCGGGTAAAGCTAGACGCCAATTTGATTCGACCGGATACTCCCCCAATACCGACGAGGGTGTTTTTCGAACCGCTTTCGCAGAATGGGTGAAAACCGACCCAAGAGCGACGGTTGGGGCAAGGCGTGCCCAACAGAAATGGAACAGCGACGCTGACATTTCCAAAGTGTCTACCCCGGTGTTAGTCGTCATTGGTGAACACACTGAAGCGGAATATCAGAACAGCGCACAAGAATTCGCCGACGAATTACCCAACGGATCTGCCACCTATCTCAAAGGAGCGTCACGCCACGCGGTGATTGAAAACCCAGCGGAGCTGAGCGCCGCAATTGACGAATACATTCAGGGTTTAGGACAACGGCATGACTAACTCCGAATTTCCGACCGGTATCGCCATCGCCGGGGTTTATGAACATCCCAGTCGTTTCTCTCCAGATAAATCAGAGTTCCAGATAATGGCGGAGTGCGCTAAGGGCGCATTAGATGACGCTGGCCTGACACGTGAAGACGTCGACGGATTATTTGGGGCCTCAATGACCATGGGGATGATGGGAATTGTTGACTTAGCCGAATACTTGGATCTGCGGCCTGATTACCTTGACGGCACCAACATTGGCGGTTCCTCTTTCGTTGCTCACGTGAATCACGCAGCAGCGGCCATTCACTCGGGATTGTGCTCCACCGCTCTCGTCCTTTACGGGTCAACTGCAGCCTCTAACTCCATGGCGATTGGGACTGGAGGCAGCGGAGCTTCCGAGAATCCAGATCTCGCTTTCACGGCCCCTTATGGGATGACCACCGTCGGAAGTTATGCGATGTACGCGAATCTACATATGAAGACGTACGGCACGACTAGTGAACAACTCGCGCAAATAGCGGTCACGATGCGTCAACACGCCGGGTTGAATCCATTGGCCAAGATGCGGGCGCCGATCACTGTCGACGACGTACTCGAAAGCCGAATGATTTCGAGACCCTTACATCTCCTGGACTGCTGCATCATCAGCGATGGCGGCGGAGCGGTCATAGTGACTTCGCTTGAGCGAGCCAAAGATCTCCGATCGCAACCGATTCCGTTGCTCGGTTGCGGTGAAGCCGTGCAACACCAGGGCGTGGGAGATAGCGATCTCCTGACGATCGCGGCCAAACAATCGGGCTCCACGGCAATGAAAATGGCCGGGATCAGCCATGCTGACGTCGACTTAGCGATGATTTACGACTCCTTCACCATCACGGTCCTCGCGACACTGGAAAACCTGGGATTCTGCGAACCAGGGGACGGCGGCGACTTCGTAAGCAATGGGGGGATCGCGATTGGGGGCGTGTTGCCCGTAAATCCCGACGGTGGGGGTCTTTCGTCCAACCACCCTGGTATGCGCGGCATTTTCTTGGTGATCGAAGCGGTAAAACAGTTACGAGGTGAGTGCGGGGAGCGTCAGGTCAAGGATGCTCGGGTTGCCTTAGCACACGGCACCGGCGGTGCCATCGGAGACAAACACAGTGGGGCAACTCTGATCCTGGGGGTAGACAGATGACAGACATCGATCATCCGAGTCCCCACGCCTCTTGGGAAACGCGGGGCTACTGGGAAGGCGCGGGACGCGGAGAGCTCGTATTACAGAAATGCGGAAAATGCTCTCTTGTTCAGCATCGACCCCGAGGGGTTTGTGCTCACTGTCTCAAAAGCGCTGATCTTGAACACTTCCCGGCAAGCGGCCGAGGTGAGATTTACAGCTATACCGTCACTGAACAGAACCAGGCCAAGGGATTCGCGGAAGCCTGCCCCTACGTCATGGCGTATGTCACCCTCGAGGAAGGTCCGCGCCTGCTTTCGAACCTTTGCGAGGTCGATCCGGAAGAGGTGACGACCGGGATGGAGGTGGAGGTTTTCTTCATCCCCTCGCAGGAAGGCGCCGAAGACGACCAACCCGTCCACCAGTTCCGTCCGCGAAGGCGCACGCCATGACGCCCCCGAAGCGTGCGGCCATCGCGGGAATCGGCCAGACGGAGTTTTCGAAGAA
>ERZ651768.2075-NODE-2075-length-14232-cov-11.575203_pt1 | contig 14232 bp, 13 predicted proteins | sample MGYA00514754_ERZ651768 | MGnify/ENA metagenome assembly ERZ651768 | reverse complement strand
GTCTTTCGTGAACGATTCTTCAGGGATTCCCATTCCAAGTGCGAAGGCGCGCATCAAATCCTGTCCGCACTGCAATCCTGCTTCGAAAAATGGATACACCCGGTTTTTAAGTTCAGGCATTTCTGCCGGCCACTGGTTACGTCCGAGGAAAGGATTTTTTGAGTTTACCGAAGGATGGTTGTCCGGAAGTTCCAGGCCCCAGATAAAACTTTCCTTGAGGTCCACCTTTTTTGCTTTTTCCATCCTGGCCTCTCCAATAGAAAGGAAGCCATGGTGGCTTGAATTAATCTTTACAGTGTTCTTCCACTCCATGGGTTTGGTGAAAAAGCTCTTTGAAGCATTATATGCCTGCATTATGACTTCTGGAGAAATTCCGTGGTTACAGAGATAAAAAAATCCTACTTCTTGAGCTGCCTGACGAATTTCCATTGCAACCTGCTTTGCATCTGCCAATATCCCTGATCTGAGCGGACCTGCATCTATAACAGGGATTGTCTCAACTGCAATTTTCTTTGCCTGGGCGTAGCTCATATTAAGTACTTATAATTTACTGGTTTGAAGGAAGGCGTTATTGTTTAATCCTGGTTTTTTTGCTGCTCTTTGTAATACCCAACTGTATCGCCTGCGAGTGTGACACCAAGACCATTGATGGTACGGTTGGAATAGCAGAAGTATGCACAGACCTGATTGACTTCCAGAATTTCTCCATCAGTTGCTCCTGCCGATTTAGCAGCTTCCAAGTCAGCTGCTTCTACTTTCCCTGGAGAGATGGTTAATTTTTCGGTGTAGCGCATCAATGCGAGTTCCTTTCCTGAAAAGGCTGCTTCAGGAGCCTGTCCGCGCAAAGCGGTTTCAATGGCGGCAAAACGTTCGTCGTCCTTCAGAAGCCGGCGCATGTTTGTGCAGTGGTGCTTAAAGCTGTACTCGCAGTTGTTCAGCAGACTGGTGAAAACTCCAACCGCTTCCAGGAACCACAGAGGCAGTGTGTTGTCCTGATGGTGAAGCACGCTGCGATACAGCGTGAGATGTCCCACCATCGTGTGCGGACGCTGACTGTGGATGCGCATCACGTTGTCAACTGTTCCCGCAGGAGTTTTTGCCAGATCATAGGCTTCCTTGAGTGAACCAGTGGCATTCTCCACGGGGAGCATTTCAATCCAGGTACTCATGGCGCAAGATGAACTTCAATGCCCTTGGAGGACCGGGTGAAGACACGATAAACAAACGGCTCGAAGAACTTCAGCGGAGCAGTATCATACTGTGTCTGAATAGAGGTTTGGTCGTATCTGGCAACCCAGTCTGCGGTATACTCAAAGTGAGGATGACCCCGGTACTGTTCACGTGCGTTCCAATCCAGGGACGAATGCGTCTTAGCGTGGTAGTTCAGAAAAGTGGCATGGTGTCGGAGCATCCAGTAATGTTGCTCGGAAATATAGTTGGCCAGCAAGGATGCTGAAAACTCTCCGTGGTTGTCCGGACAGACATTGAAGCCCAGGTCGTGAAAAAGCGCCACAACTATCGCTTCGTCGTCACCGCCGTCCCTGTACACCATCGTTGCGCTTTGCAGACAGTGGCGATAGTTGTTGACTCGGAATCCGTAGCTGGGGTCGTCCTTCTGTACCTCAAGCATAGCCAGCGCCTGCTCAGCCTGCTGTTCCCGGTTGTATTTTTTCCGGTACTGTGACAGATTTTCCCAGTCACTCCGGCTGAGGTCGTCCATCTTCTGCTGTGATTCCTTCAATATTTCAAGTTCCGCAGGAATCAGCGGAGACTTCTCATTGAGCAGTCCGTCATTGGGTACGTCTTCGGAAATTCGCTGTCCCTTTTCGATCGGTAATGGAGAGTCTGCTGGAATTTTCATGGTTATTCGGGATTGCGTTTATGGTCTTGTAAAAAGGGGTTGACTGATTAGCAATTTGATAGATTCAGTTCCGGGATAGGGAAAAACCTGCTAAATAATTTTTGCACTGTGCTCGATTTTATTTTCACACATATTTTGCAGAATGACATTGCAAAGAAGCTTTAATGAAGTTATGCCATTTGCTTTACATAATTGTTTCGAATTCAAAGGGGTTGAATATTCAGTTCCGGAATATAGCATTTTTCCAAAGGGGAGCAAGTTTATTCAAAAATATGTTATAACACCTGCAAATATTCTGGACATTAAAAAAAAAGCAGAATCATTGACTTATCGAAATTTTCAGACAAGTAATCCGCAATACGAATCAAGGGTATTTTTATGCGTATTTTTTTAAATTATCCTTCAGTAAGCAGATTCTCTACAATCTGCAGGCACCACTGATACCTAAATTTCTGATACTACCCTGACTGCCAGCCCAATTCTTGTAAAACATACTAATTGGTGTTATAAATTTTTTATTTAAATAACCTTAATTGAACAATGATGATTGCAGCAAGGAGTAAAAATGGCTGGTAACAAAAAAACAGGCAGATGTTTTTGTGGTACTGTGGAACTTTCAGCTTCCGGAGAATCCGTTACAATGGGTTATTGCCATTGTAAAGACTGCGCAAAATGGAGTGCAGCACCAATGAATTCCTACAGTTTTTGGAGGCCTGATCAAGTGGAAATTACAAAAGGCAAAGAACATATTCAAACATTCAGCAAGACATCGCACAGCAAGAGAAAGTTCTGCAAAAAATGTGGTGGCCACCTTATGACAGAACATCCGGATTCAAACTTTATAGATATTTTTGCTCCGATATTGGAAGATTTTCAGTTTAAACCCACCATCCATGTATATTATGAGAGTAAAACTGTTTCAGTCAAGGACGGTTTACCAAAGTTCAAAGATTTGCCTGAAGAATTTAATGGTTCTGGAGAAATTTTACCAGAGTGAAAACTTCAGTATTAAAGTGCTCCGTTGACTACTAAAAGAAGTAGTGGTTAGTAATTTTTTACACTACATTTTTTAAATCCTCCGGAACCTTAAGTCCGAAGTTAATAAGGTTTTCTATGTAGCTTCCAAGTTTCTTTTTTGTCAAGGTAGTCTTTGTGTTTTCGGCGATCACGCCTGTGCCGTCAGCAATTCGGTTATACATGGCAAACAATGACGTGACCTCTACAATGTTCATTAATGCTGCCTCGTCCCAACCTGCCGCATATAGTGCTTCTGCGTCAGCCTGTATCATTTTCGAGGGAGTTTCAGTAAGCTTGCGGGCATAAACCAAGGCGGCCTTCATTCGTGGCGAAATCTCTGCATTTTCGAGGTTTTCCACAAGCTGATCAATCAAACCCCTCTGGACTCCAAATATTTCTGCAATCGCCTTGTGCCCGCGATAGCAGAACGAACAGGAGTTAAGCCCGGATATGTATGCTGCAATAATCTCACGCTCAGTGTTGGTGAGTGGTCCTTTGGTCAGCATGATCTCATCGGTCATCTTGAAAAGATAAATTGCCATGCGCGGTGATGTTTTCATAACGTCATATAAATGAGGGGCGTCCCCTAGTGATCTTATGAATCCCATATTATCTCATTAGTTTTAGTTAACAGAATTATTGTTATCAAAGTTTTATAATAGGTTCAAATAACACCCTGTTGGTGCAATGAGTCTATCTCTTCTTTCGTTTTTCCCAGCATCTTGGTTAGTACTACCTCATTATGTTCGCCCAGCATGGGGACTTGCTGTACATGGGTGGAACTGCCTCCGCTAAAGCGAACCGGTTGAGGCACCAAAGGAACTTCACCCAACTTGTAGTGCTTGCCCTGCTCCACCAGCAAGCGGGTGTGCTGGTGATCACTTGCAACCGCCTTCCCCAAAGACCACACCGGAGAACAGGGAACATTTGCTCTTTTCAGATGGCCTAAAATTTCTTCTGTTGTTCCAGATTGGGTCCATGTGGAAATCTGGTCTCGGAGCTGCTGCTCGTTTTGGTTACGGGCGTGGTTGTCGGTAAAACGCTTATCCTCGGCAAGTTCCGGTTGTCCCATGGCCTGAGTTAGATTCTGGAAAACCTCTTCTGTCGTCACAACCATTACGATAAAGCCGTCTTGTGTGGGGAATGAATCCACCGGATACGTGACAGGATGGCGGTTTCCAGCTCGTTGTGGCTCCCGGTCAAAATACAGACACTGGCTTAGTCCAGTGAGTTGCATGGAAAAGATGGAGTCGAACATGGAAACTTCAAGTTCGCGTCCCTCCCCGGTGCGTTCCCGGTTGTAAAGCGCGGCAACAATGCCCCATGCGGCATACATGCCCGTGCAAACATCTGCAACCGACTCACCAACAGCGGTTGCGGGACCATCTTTTGGCCCCGTGAGGTCCATCAATCCACTCATGGCTTGGATAACCAGATCAAATGCGGGCCAATCAGCCAGTGGACTGTCCATTCCGAAGCCTGAAATACTGGCGTAGATCAGGTCTGGTTTCAGGGTTTTGAGGGAGTCATAATCCAATCCAAGCCGTTGCATCACATTCGGTCGAAAATTCTCGACCAGGACATCACATTGTTGCACCAACTGCTTGATCAATTGAACCCCCTCTGCTTTTTTCAAGTTGATGGTGATGCTTTGCTTGTCACGGTTGAGCAACATGAAGTAGGTACTCTCCTCGTCCTTATAGGGGCCAAGCCTGCGGGCTTCATCCCCGGTATTAGGCATCTCGACCTTAATTATCTCAGCCCCCATGTCGGACAACATGGACGTGCAGAAGGGACCGGACATGACCCGCGAGAGGTCGAGAACTCGCACTCCCTCAAGCAATGGCACCCGATTACTACTATGACTCATGTTCTCACCTTATCCTAGTCGAATCTCATGACCAGCTTGCCCACGGAGGCCCGGTCTTGCAGATCCTGGAGTGCTTGAGGTAAATCCGAAAATCCATAGGGGTTATGGATGATGGGCTGGATTATCCCTGTCTCAAAGAGTTGAACAAGTTGCCGTCCAATGTCGGCAAGCATTTTTGGATTACGCTCGTGACTCCAGTACACACCAATCGCGCTGGCGTTTTTGAGGAGAAGCAAGTGGGCAGGTAGGTTGGGCAGGTTCCCGCTGGAGAAACCCACAATCAGCAAACGTCCCTGCCATGCTAGACACTTGATGCTTTCCTTCGTGACTTCGCCTCCCACAGAGTCAAAAACGATGTCCACCCCGCGGCCTTCTGTAGCGGTCATGAGTTCAGATCGCCAGTTTGGGTTCCGATAAATAACAGCAAGCTCCGCTCCTGACTCTTCAGCAATTTGACACTTGTCCTTGCTTCCAGCGGTCGCAAAAACCCGTGCCCCTAAATGTCGGGCAAGCTGAACCGCAGCCAGCCCCAGCCCACCCGCAGCCGCATGGATCAGGACAACTTCTTTCTTTTGGACTTGCACCATTTTTGTCAATGCTACCACTGCTGTGGTGTACACTACCGGCAAGGCAACAGCGGAAGACAAAGGCATGGCGTCCGGAATCAAGATGGCCATGTCCGCACGGACAATCACATATTCTGCAAATCCACCAAACATGACCTTGCTTGCAATCCGTTGCCCCACAGTGATTCCTGTTCCCTCTCCAATGCCCACCACAGTTCCAGCTACCTCCTGTCCAGGAGTAAAGGGACGTGACGGTCTAACTTGGTACGTGTCGTTAAGCATCAAAAGATCGGAATAGTTTAGTGCTGCAACTTCAACTTTGACCAACAACTCTCCATTCTCAGGTGTTGGTTTAGGCAACTCAATTTTCACCAAGCTTTCGATCCCTAAACCCTCTTTCGATTGCCAAGATAACATTTGGTATGTGTTTCTAGGTTAGATGTCCTTGCCAAAGTTCAGTGGATCATGTTGTTGGGCAAATAAAGGCAAATCTGTGGGAAGAGAATGAATATCAGCAGGGCTATGATCATTGCCCCCCAAAAAGGCAGGATGCCAATGTAGATTTCCCTCATGGGGATATCACGCGCAACCCCCTTAACCACAAAAACATTCATTCCCACAGGAGGACTAATCAGCGCCATCTCAATGATTATAACCATTATAACTCCGAACCAAATACGTAGATCAGAAGAATCAGCTGCAAATCCAAGCATTTCCGGAACTGCCGAGTTTTCAATCAGTGGTAAAACAATAGGCAGTACCAACACCATTGCGGCAAAACCATCTAAGAATGTCCCTAAAACTATAAAAGTAAGAAGAATGATCGTGAGAAACTCCACTGGACCCAGATTAAGTTTAACTAGATTTTCTGCCAAGGCATCAGGTATACGAGTATGTGCAAGAAAAGGTGAAAATACGTTAGCCCCGATGATGATGAAGTAGATCATCACAGTGGTGCCGACTGTCCTGACTAGGGCCTTTCTAAGTAAACTGGTGCTGAACTTTCCGCGCATGGACGAGATGATCATAGCCAGCATCGCCCCTACTGCAGCAGCCTCAACAGGTGTGAAAATTCCTCCATAAATACCACCGATAGAAACGAAAATGATCAGAATAATGCTGGCTCCTCGACCAAGCGATTGAAACCGTTCCTTCCATTGAAAATGATATGCAGGTGGCCCAAGTTCCGGCCAGATCAATGTCTGTAGAAAAATTACGATCAGAAAAAGACTGGCCAATATTAATCCAGGAAAAACACCAGCGAGAAATAACCTCCCTATTGATTCCTCTGTTAATATTGCATAGATCACGAACCCTGTAGACGGAGGAATCAGAATACCCAATGTTCCTCCTGCTGCTACTGCTCCTGCACCCAAGCGAGCATTATAGCCAAATCGCGTCATTTCTGGCATGGCCACACGGCCGAGGGTGAGGGCGGAAGCCACCGAAGATCCTGAGAGTGCTGCAAATCCGGTGCAGCCTATAACTGTTGCATGAGCAAGTCCACCACGGAAATGACCTACCCAAGCGTATGCGGCATTGTACAAGTCACGGCTCATTCCAGACATACTAGCTACATTGCCCATCATAACGAACATTGGGATGACGATCAGCTCATAATAAGTCGTAGTACTCCAAGCTTCTGTTATGAAAGTTGAAAAGGCCGAGGGCCATCCGTCAAGAATGCCATGTCCGACCAGTCCGACAACCATCATCGCAAAGGCGACCGGCAGACGTTGACTCATCAGTACCAGTACCAGTACGATACCTGCGATACCAATGTAGATCGGATCTATCACGATTCGTCACCGGAAGTATCATCAGAGACAAGCGGAGTGATCTCTTGTCCAATGCAAATCTGGAATGCCTCGATAAGTACGACAATTGCGTGAAAGGCGGCCGAAACGGCAATCATCAAATAAAACGGCTGGAACGGAATTTCTACCATGTTGGTGGCATTGCCGAAGAACTCAGATTCTTCGGCACTGGTCCATGCTTGCCATGTAAATATAAGCATCAGGCTGAAGATCAGGAAGCGAATGGTCACTTCTCGCATAATCCTTAGCCATTCAATCCGATATTCCGGAAACAGATCGACCACTATGTGTTCGGCATTGCGCCAAACATGGGGTGCAGAACCAAAGATTACGGCCACCATCCCCATTTGCATTGTGTCCTCAACGCCAAGTATTGGCGCAGTAAAGATATAGCGGAAAATAACATCCGTGAAGATCAAACCGATCAGCATGAAAAGAACAATTCCTGCGAGAAATGCTAACATTCCTGCAAGAGAATCCAGGATTTTCACTGTCTGCTAACTGATCAGCTTTTATTGACCCATCATTTCTTCATTGCCGCAACAATTTGATCTGCTCGTATACCCTTGGACTTTTGGAACCGGATGATGTTCTCCACACCTCGTGCAGCTGCGGCGTCAAACTTCACCCTTTCTGCAGAAGACAATTCTATAATTTCCTTGCCGGGAATACCGGAAAACTTTTTCAGCGCTAATTTACCAAACCCTGCCAGGCCGTCTGCCGCCCGCAGGCTCATGCCTAAACCTGTCAACGAATCCAATGCCGACTTCTCTTTAGAAGAAAGTTCATTATAGGCGTTTTCATTCATCACCAGAAAGATTGTTGTAGGCATTTCTGGAAGACCAACCGTTACATACTTTGTCGGTTCTATGAGTTTGAAAATAAGCAGTGAATCCGAACCCATCAACGCACCATCCACAACCCCCGTGCTCATGGAGGTGTAGACCTTGTTTGCAGGCATCTGCACCGGAGTCGCACCGTAAGCCTCTATGATGGCTGCGGCTGATTTGGAAGCCACCCGCATTTTAAGTCCCTTCAAGTCGCCAAGGCTACGCACAGGCTTGTTCCGCATCATGAATACTGCAGGAGGAGTTACGAACACTGCTAAAGGACGTGTCTTTTTGTATTCTCCTATCAAATGTTTATCCATCACTTTCCAAATTTTCTCAGTCGCATCCCGGTGTCCATGAGTTACTCCGGGAAGTTCAATAAGCAAATTACGAGGAAACATGGGGGAAGTATATCCCGGCAGGCCGTAGGTAATCTCGGCAATACGCTTTGCAGCCCGCATATATTGCTCTGCCGGACCTTTGCCTAATTCTCCTGATGGGTACACCTTCACCTTGACGGAGCCGTTCGTCGCAGCGGAAAGATCATCTGCGAACTTTAGAAAGATTGGCTTGTGCAACACATAGATAGGGGGTACGAAGCTGGCCAGTTTCAACACTTTCTCGGCGGCAAAGGAGGTCCCAGTAAACAGACAAACAACTATGGCCAAGGTAAATGTAGTAATAGTTTTCTTTATTTTTTTTCTCATAATCACTCCTTAGTTTGAAAAAAACGGACGTACCGTTTTGGTTTAGGGAAAATTGATAGTGAATTCTATGTTGATGATTAGCTTCGTTTCTGTTGTAACTCCCGTGAACAGGCAATCCAGAATGGACAGTAATCCAAATGAATTCCGGCGCATCGCTAGGCTTTACCATGAATGAAAAGAAGGAGGTCATCAATTACATCAAGACCACTACCTACAACTTTGCTGTGTTAATTTCGGAAAAATTATTCGATGTTTTGTTGGTACCTCCTTTGGTTTAGGTTTAATCGACCAAAATTCCTGGCAGGTTTAATCCTTTTTCACGAGCACAGTCAAGGGCGATTTCGTAACCAGCATCAGCATGTCGCATTACACTGGTCGCGGGATCGTTCCACAGCACCCGCTCGATTCGCTTTCCTGCTTCCGGAGTACCATCGCAGCAGATCACCAAACCGGCATGCTGGCTGAAGCCGATTCCAACACCGCCCCCGTGGTGGAAGCTGACCCAGGTGGCTCCTGATGCGCAGTTTAAAAGAGCATTCAACAGTGGCCAATCAGAAATGGCATCGGAACCGTCCTTCATTGCTTCCGTCTCACGGTTGGGCGATGCAACTGAACCGCCATCAAGGTGATCGCGTCCTATGACTACCGGAGCCTTGAGTTCACCCTTGGCGACCATTTCGTTAAAGGCGAGTCCCAGCCGGTGGCGGTCTCCCAGACCAACCCAACATATACGGGCTGGTAACCCCTGGAAGGCGATGCGCTCTTGCGCCATGTCGATCCAGTGATGTAGATGGGGGTTGTCCGGAATCAACTCTTTCACTTTGGCATCAGTGCGGAAAATGTCTTCGGGATCACCCGAAAGCGCAGCCCAGCGGAAAGGACCTAAGCCCCGGCAAAGTAAAGGACGGAGGTAGGCAGGAATGAATCCAGGAAAGGAAAAGGCATCTTTTAGTCCTTCTTCAAGGGCGAACTGGCGGATATTGTTGCCATAATCCACCGTGGGAACGCCCTGATTCCAGAAATCAAGCATGGCTTGCACATGCACTTTCATCGAGGCCCGTGCAGCCTGCTCCACGGCCTTAGGGTCACTCTTCTGCTTGGCCCTCCATTCCTCCAATTTCCATCCGATAGGCAGATAGCCATGCACCGGATCGTGTGCTGAAGTCTGGTCGGTTACAAGGTCCGGGCGAATTCCACGTCGTACAAGTTCCGGAGTGATCTCGGCGGCGTTGCCAAGCAACCCCACAGAAACAGCCCGGCCTTCTTTTTTTGCCTGATCCAGCATCACAAGTGCCTCGTCAAGCGTCTTTGCTTTTTCGTCTAAGTAGCGTGTGCGCAAACGGAAATCAATGCGGTTCTGATCGCACTCAACTGCAATACATGAAGCTCCAGCCATCGTTGCGGCGAGCGGCTGTGCTCCTCCCATTCCGCCGAGTCCTGCGGTGAAGATCCAGCGGCCGGAGAGGTTGCCATCGTAGTGTTGCCGTCCGGCCTCGACGAAAGTTTCGTAAGTGCCTTGCACGATACCCTGCGAGGCGATGTAAATCCAACTGCCCGCAGTCATCTGGCCGTACATCATGAGCCCTTTGCGATCAAGCTCGTTAAAGTGTTCCATCGTAGCCCAGTGTGGTACTAGGTTTGAGTTGGCGATCAGGACACGAGGAGCATCAGCATGGGTACGAAACACTCCGACTGGCTTCCCGGACTGTACGAGCAAAGTCTCGTCGTCCCCCAATTTTTTAAGGGTTTCGGTGATCAGATCGAAATCCTTCCAGGTACGGGCGGCCTTGCCGATGCCTCCATATACCACGAGTTCGTTGGGATTCTCAGCAACCTCCGGGTCGAGGTTGTTCATTATCATCCGGTACGGGGCTTCGGTGAGCCACGAGCGGCAGTTCAATTCAGTTCCTCGAGGAGCTTTAATAGACCGGGATGTGTGTTGTGAGTCAGAAATAATTTTTCTCAATTTAACAGTTTAAAATCAGTAGTAAATAGAATAATTCAGAAGAAAATTAAATTTTGCCTAAAACATAACTTCATACATCAAATAAATCAAGATTTTCACTTCCTACGGAGATCATTAAAGCCTTTGACAGTCAAAAACCCCTAAATATTTAGATCAAAAAAGCTCATTAATAGTTAGAAGACTTTGCGAGTATTTTTCTAGGCAATGGTTTTCTTTATGACCATTTGCTCAAGACTAACCAGAAGTTTTTTTAAATGAATCCGAAGATTTTTTGCTTTCTCGCCATTATAAATCCATGGATGAAACTCGTTCATGTAAGTTCTCTGAGAAATTTCTAATTGGATCGCATGAATTCCATTTGCAGGATCTCCGTAATACCTTGTAGTCCACCCACCCTTGAAACGCTCGTTCAGGACCGAATTGTATCCTGTTGCAGATGAACAAACTTCCACGGCAGTCTTTTCGATTTCAGGAGCGCAGGTTGCACTGTGATTGGTGCCTAGGTTGAATTCCGGCAGTTGCCCCTCAAAAAGGAACGGAAGCCGGGAGCGGATCGAGTGGCAGTCAAAGAGCAGCACAATTCCTTGCATCTTCCGGATTCGCTCAATTTGTTCCCAAAGGGCAGCATGATAGGCTGCGTGATACATCTGCTGACGTTGTTCAATTTCCACCTCGTCGGGCTCTTCTCCTTTATGATATATCGTCTTTCCCTCAAAATCTGTGGTGGGACATAGCCCCGTGGTGTTTTGTCCCGGGTAAAGCGATGCACCGGAAGGGTCGCGGTTAGCGTCAATGACATAACGAGAAAACGTAGCTTGTACGACGGTTGCTGTCGAAAGTAGACCATCATAAAGCCGGTTAATATGCCAGTCTGTGTCAGACAGTGTAAGACCATGTTCGTTAAGTCGTTTTGACAATTCCGGTGGAAGAAAAATACCTCCGTGAGGTTGACCAAGTATTACAGGACCGTTTCTTTCTAAGACTTCAACCGAACTCATCTACTATCTAATTTCGGAAACTGAACCCCTTTTGCGGTCTTGATCAATTTGCCATTTCGAATGAGTAATGAAGCTTTTTCTATATCAGGTGCGAGACTGCGGTCTTTCTCTAAGGGAGCAACATATTTTCGAAGCTCTGTAATCAATTTAGCTAAAGTTGAGCTGGTCTTAAGAGGTTTACGAAATTCTAGACCTTGTACAGCGGTTAGTAATTCAATACCAATAATCATTGCAAGATTATTGGTCATTTTCAGAAGTCTACGTGCTGCGTGTGTGGACATGGAAACATGATCTTCCTGATCAGCACTGGTTGGAGTTGAGTCAGTTGAGCAGGGGTTTGCGAGATGTTTGTTTTCTGACATCAGCGCAGCCGATGTGATTTCTGACACCATGAATCCTGAATTAACTCCAGGGTCCGGAGACAAAAAAGGAGGTAAACCAAAATTCAGGTTGGGATTAACCAGCAGGGCGATTCTTCTCTGAGCAATGGACCCTATTTCTGCAAGTGCCAGAGCTGTTTGGTCGGCGGCGAAGGCCACTGGTTCAGCATGAAAATTACCGCCGGAAACAATTTCACCTCCGGACAAGACCAACGGATTGTCCGTTACTGCATTGGCTTCAACCGCAAGAATTTTCGCTGCATGTCTCATCAATTCCAAGCAAGCTCCGGTGACTTGAGGCTGACAACGTATGCAATAAGGATCTTGAACTCGCTCATCTCCAAAACGATGAGATTCCCGAATTTCTGAATCTTGTAACAAATTTAGGAGCGTTTTTGCTACATCAATTTGTCCTTGGTGGCCGCGTAGGATCTGAATATCTGGATGGAACGGATCAGTAGAGGCCATTGCCGCATCAGTGGAAAGTGCTCCAGTCAACAATGCTCCCATAGCACAACGCCAACCTTCAAAAATTCCTGCTAAGGCCAAAGCTGTAGAAACTTGTGTCCCGTTGATCATGGCCAAACCTTCCTTGGCTCCCAAAACCAAAGGTTTGCAGTCAATCGCCTGCAAAGCTTCCATTCCAGATAATGTTTCCCCATGGAAAATAGCTTTCCCTTCTCCGATCAAAACTGCAGTCATGTGGGCTAGTGGTGCAAGATCACCAGAAGCCCCGACAGATCCTTGTTCCGGTATAACTGGTATTACGCCACGTTCCAATATTGTTCCTATTTGTTCAATCAATTCCCAACGTACTCCGGAAGCACCTCGCCCCAACGAAAGTAATTTGAGAACCATGATCAGTCTGACAATGTTCTCAGGAAATGGATCTCCGACTCCACAACAGTGCGAAAGAATCAGGTTTCTTTGCAATGAATTGATTTGATCGCTAGGTATACTAGTGCTTGCTAGTTTACCAAATCCGGTGTTAATACCGTAAATGGGGATATCTGATTTTGAAGCTTGATCTACAAAACGAGCGGCGTTTTCTGTAGCACTTTTAAATTCCGGATTTAATTCCACTGACGGACTTTCCCAATAAATCTGGGACAACTCGGACAAAGTGACTTTACCCGGAGTGAGAAGTAAACTCATAAAATATTTCCAATAATGCGCTGTTCCAAAAGATTTTGGCCTATTCTATAAGCGAGTTCGGCAGGTTGCTCTACGTTCCAAACAGCAAGTTCCGCTTTTTTGCCGACTTCGATCGTTCCTGTTTGATGACCTATTCCTAAAGCTTGTGCTGCAACGCGAGTTACTCCACACAATGCTTCTTCAGGTGTCATGCGGAAAATCGTACAAGCCATATTCATACAAAAAAGAAGTGATGTCAAAGGAGATGAGCCGGGATTGCAGTCAGTTGCAACTGCAATCTGAACTCCGGCTTTACGTAGAGAATTGATTGGAGGCAATTGTGTTTCACGGAGCGTATAAAATGCTCCCGGAAGCAATACAGCAATCGTTCCAGATTTTACCATTGCCTCAACTCCAGTCTCGTCAAGATATTCCAAATGATCGGCAGACAAAGCTCCAAAATTTGCTGCAAGGGAGGCACCTCCAAGATTGGAAAGCTGTTCGGCATGAATCTTCACCGGCAGTCCCAAAGTTCTAGCTTTTTCGAATACCTTGGAAATTTGCTTTGGAGAAAAAGCAATGTTTTCACAAAATCCATCCACAGCATCGGCAAGTTTTTCGGAGTGGACAGCAGGCAAAACTTTTTCACAAACGAACTCAATGTAATCATCCGGTTTCTCTGTAAATTCCGGAGGAATTGCATGAGCACCTAGAAAAGTAGTAGTTATGAACACGTTGCGCTCTTTTCCCAATTGACGGGCCACTCGCAACATTTTTATTTCCGTTTCCATGTCCAACCCATAACCCGACTTCACCTCAACCGTTCCCACTCCTTCGGCCAGCAGAACATCTAAACGAGATAGGGATTGAGCTAACAATTCTTCTTCTGAGGCATTTCGAGTGGCGGTGACCGTGCTAAGAATACCACCCCCTTTTCGAGCAATTTCTTCGTAGCTAGTTCCTTTCAATATCAATTCAAATTCTGTTGCTCGGTTCCCACCATATACTAAGTGAGTGTGGCAATCGATCAGTGCAGGCGTGATCAGCCGTCCCTCAAAATTTTTTTCCGGGAATCCTTCAAATTCA
>ERZ651768.2074-NODE-2074-length-14234-cov-6.300982_pt1 | contig 14234 bp, 13 predicted proteins | sample MGYA00514754_ERZ651768 | MGnify/ENA metagenome assembly ERZ651768 | reverse complement strand
CACACTTGGTTTCTTGGTAGGTATAGTTGGTTGGCTTTATATCATTGGGGAACTGTATATGGGAGATGCAGGTAGAAGGAATGCAGCCTGTGGAAATGAGCATGTTCAAACGGCATTTTTTGCAAATAGATTAATTGTAACTATAGGGTTTTCTATTTACCATATTGGATACTTTATTGAACATCTTGGGGGAGGAGTAAATATTAACAGTCTTAATGTAATTTACAATCTTGGAGATATATTAAATAAAGTTATATTTGGAATGATCATTTACAGTGCGGCATCACAAGATACAAAAAATAAGGGCGGTCTTTAGATGACATTAGAATTAAATACAGATAATATTATAGGAGGAATTTTTTCATGACCCAAGGAGCAGATATAATAGCTACGATAATTTTGATTGCTTTAGCAATTGCTATTATAGTTTATTTATTACACTGGCTTTACAGAAGATCTTCTAAAGAAGTTTCCTTTGTGAGAACGGGAATGTTTGGTGAAAAAGTTGTTATAAGCGGCGGAGCTTTTGTTTTACCCATAATCCATAATATAACTCAAGTGGGCATGCGTACGCTGTGCATCATCATAAAAAGAGGAGGTGATAAATCTCTTATAACAAGCGATAGAATGCGGGCAGAACTTGTATCAGAGTTTTATGTAAGAGTTGCTCCAGATAAAAAATCTGTTTCAATTGCAGCTCAAACTTTAGGTAATAGAACACTTAACCCTGATCATTTAAAAGAATTAGTGCACGGTCGTTTTGTAGACGCTTTGGGTGTTGTTGCTGCGACAATGACATTAGATGAAATACAAGAGAATAGAGGAAAATACGTAAAGGAAGTGACTACAATCGCAGAAGAATCAATTGGTCATACCGGGTTGGAGTTAGAAACTGTTTCTCTAACGGGATTGGATCAAGCACCAATTGAAATGTTTAACCCTTCAAACACTTTTGATTCGCAGGGTTTAACAAGATTGACTGAGCAAATTGAATCAAGAAGGAAAAAAAGAAATGATATTCAGCAAGAAACAAAGATTCAAATCCATAATAAGGACTTAGAAACTATTCAGAAAGAATTGGAAATTGAAAAAAATAAAGAGTTTTCCAAATTCAAGCAAGAAAGGGAGATTTCTAATCAAAAAGCAGCTGAAAGAACAGAAACAATAAAACAAAAAGCAGATAAAGAACGTGAAGCGGAAGAAGCTGAGATAAAATCCCAAGAAGAAATTGAAAAAGCAAGAATATCTCAAGGTCAAGTTATCGAAGTTGAAAAAAGATTAACCGAGACAAGATTGATCGAAGAAATTGAAAAACGCAGAAAAGAACAAAATGAATTGGAACAAAATGCGGCACTTGAAATAAGACAAAAAAATCTTGATACCGAGGTTCGAATATTGGATTTAGATAAAGAAAGTGAGTATGCGCGTTTAGAAAAACAACGACTTGTTGATATCAAAAAAGCGCAAGAAAGAGCAGAAATTATCAAAGAACAATCTGAAAGACAACGCGATGCAGAAGAAGCGCAAATCATTTCCGAAGAGCAAATTAAAAATGCTAAAATCAGTCAGCAAAAGAATGTAGATGCGTACCGTATTGCAGCGGAAAAAGAAACGAGACTGCTTGATATTGAGAAAGCAAAAAGATTAAAATTAGAAGAACATCAAAAAGAACTAGAAATCATAGATAAATCGAAGGCTGTACTTAAATCGAAAGCTGAAGAAGAAGCTACGAGGGCTAAAGCCGTTGAAGCTGAAGAAAAAGCAAATTCAACTCGATATATTGAAAAAGCGCAAGGCATAAAACAAGTTGAGGTTATTTCTGCTGCATCAAAAGCAGAGCAAGACAAACACGCAACGCTGGCGGCAAAATTGCGATATGAAATTGATGCAGCCGGTAAGAAGGCCCTAAATACTGCTGAAAATCTTAGAAGTGATGCAAGCAGAAGAAGTGCTTTGCGTTTAAAATTGGCGGATAAAATTGAGTCCATTATTAGGGAGAGTGTTAAACCTATGGCGAATATTGGAGATATTAAAATTGTGGATGTTAACGGTTTGCCAGGTTTCAGTGGAGGTGTTTCAGAGGGAGGCACTGTTGTAGGCTCAAGTAAAAATGATGGCTCAGGAAGAAGTGGCAATTTAGCAGATAGTGTCGTTAACTCGGCTCTACGTTATAGAGCCCACCAACCTTTTTTAGATAGTTTGCTGAAGGAAATAGGAATGGCCCCTGGAGAAATTAGTAATATCCGAAATATTCTGGGAGATTATGATGATCCAAAAAAAGATTTTCATATGAACTTTGACAAGGATCCTACTAAAACTTCAAAAGGAACCAAAGGTTCAAAAAAATAAATAGTGGAAGTAAAGTAATATGGGCGCTGAATTAGACAGTTGGGCAAAAAAATATGAAGAGCTGACTAACAATGATGAGACTATTAATGCTATGGCAAAGTACTACACTTGCTCTTTTATGTTTGATATGGAGAAAGTAAAAGTCATTATTGAAATGCATGATGGTAAAGTTAAAAATATCAATACTAATCCTGCTCCACTTGATCCTTATGATTTTGCGCTTCGGGCATCCGCACAAACTTGGAAAGAGTTCGGACAGCCTGTACCTAAACCAATGTTTCACGGTATATGGTCAGCAAGTTTTCAAAGAGACTTAAAAATTGAAGGGAATCACCTAGTCTTAATGCAAAACTTAAGAAATTTTACTGTGCAATTTGAATTATTAAGAAAATCAGGAGTACCTGTTTGATATGAGTGTTTTGAAAGTAAAAGGGGAAAAAGAATGGTAAAGCATCATGATGTAATAGGACGCTATGTAACAATTGAAGTTGATGATTGTGAATACAAAGTTTTCTATCTTCAAAATGGAAAAGGAATACCTTTAATTTGCCAACATACTGCAGGTTGCCACAATCACCAATGGAGAGGACTTCTTGAAGATGAGGAAATTATCAAAAACTATAACGTAATTGCTTATGATTTACCCAGACATGGTAAATCAGATCCTCCACATAATAAGGAATGGTGGAAAGAAGAATACAAATTAACAGCTGAACACTATTGTAATTTTATAGTTAAATTGTGCAACGCGCTTGATTTGGAGAAACCAATTTTTATGGGATCTTCTTTCGGAGGAAATGTAGCTTTACAGTTAGCTTTGCGTCATCCAACTAAATTCAGAGCGGTTATTCCAGTAGAAGCAGCTGATTATGCTCCTGGTTTCTATTTAGATTGGTGGCGTCATCCCCATGCAAATGCAGCACAAGTTTGCGCTAGCGGTGTTTGGGACTTGATGGCTCCTCAATCACCTGAAATGGACAGATGGTTAACATGGCATTATTACTCTCAGGGTTCTGAAGCATTTAAAGGAGATTTGCATTTTTATTCAGTTGATCATGATTTAAGGAATGAGTTGCAAAATATTGATGGCAGAAAATGTCCAGTGATAATGTTAACTGGCACATATGACTATCTTACTCCTCCTGAAGCTACAGAAAATACAGCGCGTCAAATTAAGGGAGGGGTGTATATTGAAATGACAGATATCGGTCATTTCCCAATGAGCGAAAATCATGAAGTTTTTCGTGTTTATTTAATGGAGGCGCTTCGAATAATTGAAGATAAAATTAACAAATAAAAAAAATCTTAAATCTTAAAATATTTATCTAGAGGAATACAATGATTAAAGAAAAGACTGGAGTACAATTAAACCAAGGACATACGAGTACAGATGAATTTATTACTCAAAAATATGTGTTACCTCTATTAAAAGATGAAGAAACTAGAAATAGATTAATAGCAGAACACAAAGCCTGTCCCGTTGGTAGAGCTGCACATAAAGGCCAACCAATGGTTGAGCATAGTAAGGATTTACAAACAGTTCTGGATAAATTTAGAAGACAGCCCATGGAAGGCAAATATATTACTATATGTAAGATGCCTTTTAAAGATTACAGAATTGGAATATGTAGTGGAGTAAGAGGAAAGCCGGTAGAAATATTAGATGACTCATTTTCATCAGAGGAAGCGTGTGAACATGCTATTTTCCTAAAAAGAATTGTAGATATTTTGGAGAAATATTCCTAATGCTAAGAATTACGGGATATAGTGATAAGTACGCGGCTTTTCCTCGAGAAAAAGTAAAATTTTATATTAATTCAGAAAAAAGTGAAAATTACGATGTTCAAATTGTAAGGTTAATTCACGGAGACACAAATCCAGAGGGACCCGGTTACAAAGAAGAAGAAATAGGAGCAAGTTGCAATGGTAATTACGAAGGGAGAAATCAAAAAATTCATGGCGGTTCTTATATAGTTATTCCTCAGGATAATCGCTTCAATACAGAAAGTTTCACGTTACAAGCTTATGTATTTCCTACAACGCCTGATAAAGGAAGACAGGGCCTTCTAACTAAATGGAACGAAAACAATAATAGCGGTTATGGTGTTTTTATAGATGATAACGCTTGTCTTTCAGTCATGATTGGCGATGGTGATGGACAAGTTTTCAATTTATCTAGTGAAAAGAAATTAATGCGAAAAGTTTGGTACCTTGTTGCAGCTAGTTATAATTCTGAAACGGGTAAGGTAACTCTTTACCAAGAGCCATGTGTGACTCCTACTAACGGCGGATTAGGTATGTCTTTGTTACATCCGGCAGAAGAGACCACTGCATTAGTAGAGGGAACAAACAATATGAAGCCCGGCATCAATGACGCTCCTTTTTTAATGGCAGCATCAACTGTCAAAGAGCGTTCAGGAAGAAATATAAGTGGTGGTCACTATAAGGAGGCCATAAATCCAGTTGAATTACCTGAACACGGTTTTGTTTATAATGGCAAAATAGATAGGCCAAGATTGAGCAATAAAGCACTAACAAAAGCTGAAATAGAATCTTTGGCTAGTAGTTACACCGCTTGCCCTTCAGATTTAAGAGCTAAAGTTGTTGGAGCTTGGGATTTTCATGCCAATATAACCAAAAATATAGCTTCTACATTTATTGTTGATGTATCTCCCAGCCATTTAAATGGTTTTATTATTAATTTACCTTGCCGAGGTATGACAGGATATAATTGGACAGCTGATGATATTGTATATCATCATAAACCTGAAGAATATGGGGCAATACATTTTCACGATGATGACATCGATGATGCTAGGTGGGAAGTGGATTTTACTTTTGATGTTCCGGATATTATTAAAAGCGGCATTTATGCTGCAAGACTAAGAATCAATGGTGAAGATTCCCCTGAGACAGAAGATTTTGTCCCCTTTGTCATAAAGCCGCCAAAAGGAAAAACAACTTCAAAATTAGCATTCATCGTTCCAACCAATAGTTACATGGCATATTCAAATGATAATTTAGGAACAAATTCTGTTGTCGCACAATTACTCGCAGGAAAGGTTCCTGTCATGTCCGCATCAGACTTATATTTAAATGAACATAGAGAGTACGGATTATCAACATACTCTTTGCATTCTGACGGCAGCGGAGTTTGTTATTCTTCAAGATTGCGACCTATTCTTAATATGCGGCCAAAGTATAGGCACTGGCTTTCCCCGTCTTTATGGCAATTAAACGGTGATTTGCATTTGACTGATTGGTTAGAAGAAAAAGGCCTTGATTTTGACGTTTTAACAGATGAAGACCTACACATAGAAGGGGTTGATTTACTTAATCGATATCAATGTGTCCTGACTGGATCACATCCAGAATATAGTTCTGAAAAAATGATAGCAGCTTATGAAGCTTATCAACTTCAGGGAGGCAGATGGATATATCTGGGCGCAGATGGTTTTTATTGGATTAGTGAATACCATCCAGATAATCTTAATATTATAGAAGTGCGTAAGGGCGAGGCAGGAACGAGAGCCTGGACCGCAAATCCAGGAGAATATAATAATGCCTTTGATGGTAAATTTGGAGGCATGTGGCGAGCAAGAGGAAGAATTCCAACCAAGGTTTGTGGCTTAACTTTTACGGCATACGGTTTTGATGTTTCTTCCTATTACAAAAGAGAACCAGACAGCCTGCGCTCTGAATGTTCATGGATCTTTGAAGGTGTAGGTGAAGATGAAGTAATTGGTGATTTTGGCTTAGTAGGAGGAGGGGCAGCAGGTCTTGAGTTGGACAGATACGACCTAGAGTTTGGCACACCCCATAACGCATATTTATTGGCTCGATCGGAAAATCATACAAATTTAATGCTACAAGTTAACGAGGAAATTCATTTTGCTGTGAGAGGTTATTATGGAGGAGGAACAGAAAATCCTATGGTTAGGGCAGATATGATTTATTATAAGACACCTAACGATGGAGCTTTGTTTGCCCCAGGTTCACTTTCTTGGTGCGGCAGTCTTTCCTATGATAATTATAATAATAATGTTTCTAAAATTTTGGAAAACGCGATTAAAGGTTTTTTAAAAGAAGGGCCACTGCCATGACAGAAGACTTGATCGGTAGACCTGAAGGCACTGATGGTAAAGCGATTTTAGGATCTGATGATAAAACTTCCTTAAACGAATTAGAAAAAAACGCTCTAAAAAATTTGGATGTAGATAAGATTAATGACATTGCCAAATGCCTTTTTGTTTTAAATAATAGAAAATATGGACCAATACCTGGCGCTTATATGGTAATGTGTACTAAGCCGGGAAAAGAATGGTGCATTGGTCAATTGAATGCTGATAGAGCGAAACCATTTGTTTTATTCGAGGATAAAGTTTTTAGTTCAGCTGAAGAAGCTCAAAAAGAAGCTGAGAAAATGAAAAATGATCGGGGTGAAACGGCACCAAGACGCTGCACATAGGTAAATTTGGAGATTTAATGCATGGCTCAACCAACAATCCTTATAGAAAATGATAAAGTCAAAGTAACTAAGTGGTTATTTGATGTGGGAGACAGCACAGGTCACCATATTCATGAAAATAATTATATTGTTATTCCAATGTTAGATGGAGAATTAAAAATATTGGAAAAAAATAACAACGAAACAATTTCAAAGCTGATCAAAGGTGGAGCTTATTATAGAGAAAAAGGTGTCGAACATAATGTTTTTAATAACAATGAATTTCCTTATACCTTTATTGAAATTGAATTGATTAGATAAAGTCATGCCTGACAAAGTTCTATGGTTTTTTATTTTTTTAATACTGTATGCATCCTATTGTATTTTTTGGGGAATACGAGGTTCAAAAAATTCCAACAGCCCCAATGCATATTATCTAGCAAACAGAAATGTTTCATCTTGGGTTTTCTTTTTTGCTGCAACTGCTGCTACGTTTGCAGGATTAATATCTTTAAGCCAGACTGGCCTAATTTTTCTTGATGGTTTTCAGTATGTAGGTACTTCATTTATTGCGATAACCATTCCCTTGGGAAGTATAATATTTTTTAAAAGACAATGGATGTTAAGTCGCAAATATGGTTACATTACACCCGGCGAGATGTATTATGATTATTACAGAAGTGATGCATTACGTATTATTTCTGTAATAGTCACTTTTTTTGTGGCTGTACCTTTGCTTGCAATATTATTTGGTTCTACTGGTTTTTTAGTAAATTTATTAACGGAAGGCAATATTTCTAGAGAATTAAGTATGTGGATCATCTCGTCTGTTGTTTTATTGTACGTTGTAACAGGAGGTTTTAAAGCAACTGTTAGTGTTGGAGTTGTGCAGTCTTGGTTGTTTGTAATCAGCATATTCGTGTTAGGGATTATTGTCTATGTGTTTGTCGGAGGTTTTGATTCCTTTAATATAGCATTATCTAAAATCGCCAGTACAACAATTAGTACATGGGGCAGCACGAATGGTTATGGTGGCGGTGAATATAATAGCTATTTTGCTATCCCTGGCGTTATTCAATGGGTCGCAGGTTTAGGAAAAGAACCTGCAGTGGGTGGACCCTGGACCGCAATGATGATTCTAACCTTTACCATTTCTTTCATGGGAATTATTCTATCCCCTTCTTTTTCAATGTGGAGTTTTTCTACAAGACATCCTAAATCTTTTTCTTACTATCAAGTTTGGGGATGCGCAGCTGCTATCGGAATTTTGTTATTCGTGTTTGTGACATTCCAGGGAGTGGGAGCCAATTTGTTAGGAGCAAATGCAGCTATCAATAATAATGGCTTGTCCATTAATAATTTACTTCCTGAAACTCCAAGCTCTGATCATACTTTAGTAATTTATCATATTGCAAGTCTAATGGATAAGCATGCCATATGGTTAACAGGCGCGCTCATTTTAGGATTAATTGCAGCACTTCAATCAACAGCTGCCGCTTTTTTAATGACATCGGGCAGCATTATAACAAGGGATTTATACAAAACTTACATTGACAAAGACATAAAATGGGAAAAAGAACGAATGGTTGCACGTTTATCCATGTTGTTAATTTTTTTAGCAGCTCTTTATTTAGCTACATTTGCTAAGCCTGCTATGATTCTTTTTGGAGGAATAGCCATTTCAATCGCATTTCAGTTTTCAACTATTTTGTTAGGGACATTGTGGTTTCCCTGGATAACAAGAGGCGCCGCAACTATGGGAGTAATTATTGGTTTTATTGTCGTAATATTAACAGAAACTCTAGGGCAGCAAATTACAGGCAATCGATTGCCCTGGGGAAGATGGCCACTAACTATTCATTCGGGTGTATGGGGATTGCTATTTAATGTTTTTGTGTGTTTTTCCATTTCTGCTTTTTCATCCTTCTCACAAAACGACGTTTACAGATCTCATCGTCAAAAATTCCATGATTTTTTAAGTGAACACATGGGCCTGCATCCAAGCAGAAGAAAGATAAAGTCTTTTGCATATGTTCTTGTTTTAATTTGGATCTTTTTTGGCATTGGACCAGGCTTGGTTTTGGGTAATGATATTTTTGGAAGTCCAGGGGGAGGGTATGAAGCATGGGTATTAAAAATTCCTTCAATATGGGGATACCAACTTATTTGGTGGTTTCTAGGTATTGGATTAGTATGGTTTTTGGCAAACAAAATGGACCTGTCTACCCTGCCCAAAAAAGCAATTAGACCTAATGATCTTTATGTTGATACTGATTTTTCTCCTGCAAAGACCTCTGAGGGAGCTATTAATTATACTGAAAATTTAGGGTCGGGCTATGGGTGGATATTGGTTCTAGTTGGCTTGGCAATCCTCTCAATAGTATTTTACATCTATGTTGTATAAAAAAATTATTAAAAATATTCTCAATATATAATACATAAAATGAGGTTTATAATTGAACACTTTCCATTTTAATACAACATCAGGATTGCGATTTGGCAGTGGCATGGCGGAAAACTCATGCGAAGAAATATTTGCAATACTTGGTCCGCGCATTCTTTTTGTTACGGATGAAGGTTTAATGTCATTAGGATTGACTAAACCGACTTTAGAAGAATTGCAAAAGTTAGCTGATGTTGAGATTTTTGATAAAGTTGAAGCAGATCCCTCTCTTAAAACTCTTCTTGCAGCCATAGAAGTGGGAACCAAATTCAAGGCAACCGGTGTAATTGGTTTTGGAGGGGGATCCTCAATGGATGTTGCTAAACTTGCTGCATTAATTCTTGGTTCAAATGAGGATTTGGATTCAGCTTGGGGTGTAGCTAATGCCAAAGGTCCACGTTTACCGCTTGTTTTGGTTCCTACAACAGCGGGAACAGGATCAGAAGTTACGCCTATTGCAATCATTACTGTTGAGCATAATGAAAAAAGAGGTGTTTCATCATCATTAATCTTGCCAGATTTAGCTATTCTCGATCCAGATCTTACCCTTGGTTTGCCTTCAAGCATAACTGCAGCAACAGGCATTGATGCTATGGTCCATGCCATTGAAGGATATGCATCGTGCAATTCGAACAATAATCCTATTTCGAAAATGTTAGCAATAGAGGCGCTTAAACTTCTTGGTGGTTCAATAGAAACTGCTGTAGACAATGGATCCAATATTGAGGCAAGAGGTGATATGCTTATCGGATCTATGTTAGCCGGCAAAGCTTTTGCAAATGCGCCAGTTGCTGCAGTACATGCGCTTGCGTACCCTATTGGTGGAATTTTTCATATCCCCCATGGATTATCCAATGCTTTAGTTTTGCCCCATGTACTCAGATTTAATTGCATTAATGCTAAAGCCTCTCAAGACTATGCTGAGCTAGCCCCACATGTTTTCTCAGAATTTAAATATGAAATGCAGGATAAAGGAGGACAAATTATTAGCAAAAAATTTATTGATAAAATGCAAGATTTGTCAGCAAGTTTGGGCTTGCCTCAAAGATTAAGAGATGTTGACATACCGGAAAATGCTTGCGAGGAAATGGCTAAAGAAGCGATGAAACAAACTCGATTATTAGTTAACAATCCTCGTGAAGTGACAGAAGCAGATGCTCTTCACATATATCAATCTGCTTGGTAATATATATTAGGTAAAATAAAATGTTTGAGGAAACTTCAAAATTTAATCCAAATATCAAGCTGTATATGTTTCAAACGGGTACATTGAAAACTAAGCTGAAATATATAAAAATGAATCAAAGCAATGAGGATTTTGAGATTCCTGTTCCGTGGTTTTTGATCAAACATCCTGAAGGCGATGTTGTTATCGATGGTGGTAACGCAATAGAAGTGGCTATTGACAAACACGCGCATTGGGGTGCAGTGGTCGATGCCTACGACCCCACAATGGAGAAATCTGAAAATTGTGTAGACCAGGCAAAGAGTGTAGGTACCAATGTTTCGGATGTAAGATATTTAATACAATCCCACCTTCATCTGGATCATTCAGGGGGGGTAGGTCGCTTTCCAAATGCAGTTCATGTTGTGCAAAGACTTGAATATGATTATGCATTCAATCCAGACTGGTTTGCAGCACCGGCCTATATTAGAAAAGATTTTGATAAACCCAATATTCATTGGAAATTTTTAAATGACAGGAAGACAGATTTTTTTGATTTGTATGGAGATGGCGTAATAAAGATAATATTTTCGCCAGGCCATTCCCCGGGACATCAGTCAATTTTGTTAAACCTTCCACAATCAGGGAATATTCTATTAACAATTGATGCTGCCTATACACTAGATCATTGGGAAAATAAGTGTTTGCCTGGACTCGTTCATTCTTCTTCCGATGCCGCAAATTCTGTTAAAAAACTAAGGAAAGTGGCAAAAGAAAACAATGCCATGGTTGTAACCGGTCATGATCCTGAAGGGTGGCTAAATTTCAAAAAGGCACCCATGTTTTTTTATGAGTAAACAAAGTATTTTTAATATAATTTAAGAATCAAGTATTATTCATTATTATACCCTGATGCTTTCCAAAGTTATTACCGTAGCCCAGCAAAAGGGAGGGACTGGGAAAACAACTCTTGTAGTTCAATTAGCTCTAGCTTTTATCAAATACCATAATCTTAAAGTAGCAATCATTGATACTGACCCTCAAGGAAGTCTCGGCAAGTGGTTTATGATCCGATCAGACAATGGTTTGTCAGAGACAAACCTTACATTTAAAACCGCGAGTCTATGGGGTGCGCAATATGAGTCCAAAATATTAAAACAAGATCATGACATTGTCTTTATAGATACTCCTCCTAAAATTGAATCCGATGCGCGTCCCGCAATAGAAGCTGCAAATTTGGTTATAATACCGGTGGCCCCTTCACCTGTTGATTTTTGGGCAACCGAAGGAATTATTGAAATTGCAAAAAAGGCAAAAAGAAAAGTATTGATACAGATCAATAGAGCCAATTATCGATCTAAGCTTATCAGTAAAACACATGAATATATCAATAGCATTAAAGTTAAGGCAACCGACACTTTAATCGGCCATCGGCAGATCTATGTTGCATCCATGGGGGAAGGCAAAACTGTAGTCGAAAAACAAAGAAAAAGCAAAGCCGTTGATGAAATAAAAAAAATATCAGAGCAAATTCTATTAGAATTAAAGTAAATTTTCATTTATTAGAATTTTACATGGAAAATAAAAAATGATTGTCAATTCGTGGAATGAATGGGATCAATTAAAACATGTAATTGTAGGCGTTGCTGAAAAATCGAATATTCCTCCAATGGAACCGGCTCTTGAGCCTAAATTAAGTGAGGACAGTGGCATGAAAGGATCCCATGGTCCAAGAACAGAGGAATCAGTAGAAAAGGCAAAGAGTCAATTAGACAATTTTGTAAAAATTCTAAATTCCTTGAGCATAAAAGTAGACAGACCAACTCCCATAGATTTCAGCAAATCTATTGCTACCCCTGATTGGGTTAATGACGGAATGTTTGGCTGTATGCCACCTCGTGACGTCATATTAACTGTCGGCAATGAAATGTTGGAGGCGCCAATGTCATATCGCTGTCGTTGGTTTGAATATTTAGCTTATAGACCTCTTTTAGAACAATATTACAAAGATGATCCTAACATGCGATGGGAAGCAGCGCCCAAGCCAAGACTGACAAGCAAGACCTACAAGTCCAATTATAATCCCAGGGGAATAACGGATGAAGAAAGATACAAAAAGATTGAGGAGAGAGATTTTATTTTAAATGAAGATGAACCCCTTTTTGACGCTGCGGAAATTTTAAGATTTGGAAAAGATTTATTTTTTCATAATAATTTTACCTCCAATCTTAAAGGATTGAATTGGCTCAGACGTCATTTTCCCAATCACCGCATTCACCAAATAAATCTCCCGGGAGACTTGATTCCCACTCACATTGATGCATGTTTTACACCTATTAAACCAGGAGTAATGATCATAAATCCAAATAGAAAAATATCATCTGAACAAAGAAAAATTTTTGATGATAACAAATGGGAAATACATGAAGCAGCTCCCTCCATCCATAACTCTCCTCCTCCAATGTGTTATTCTTCAATTTGGCTATCAATGAACGTTTTAATAATAAATCCCAAAACTATTTGTGTGGAGGCTAGTGAGGAAAAAATGATTAAACAAATGGAAGGTTTTGGCATGGATGTCATTCCTGTACCTTTTAGAGATGTATACGCATTTGGGGGAAGTTTGCACTGCTCCACCACAGATGTTTATAGAGAGGGAGAGTGTGAAGATTACTTTCCTAATCAATAATGGTGAAATTTTCTCAAACTGATTTAAAAGCACGAATATTAAAATCATCCAACCCTAAAATTGGCGTAATTGCTCTTTCAACTGATTTTACTATTGAGCAAGATTTTCGTCGAATATGCCATAATCAAAATGTTGATATTTATGTAAATAGAATTCCTTTTGAAAATCCTCTTAATTATGAAAATTATTTAAGAATGGCAGATCATTTTTCGAAAATAGCAAATGATATTTTGCCTGGTGAAAAAATAGACTCAATTGCTTTTGGCTGCACCTCAGGAACAGTTGCTATTGGTGAAAAACGAATAATTAATGAAATTCATAAGGCAAAAAAAGGGGCATATGTCTCTACTCCAATAACAGCCGCATTAAGAGCATTTTCAGCTTTAAAGATAAGCAAAGTAGCTGTGCTTGCGCCTTATCCTAAAGAAGTAAATGAGAGTGTTTTTAATTATCTAACAGATCATAATGTTGAAATTACGAATTTTCACTCGTTTAATTTAGATAATGACTATGATATAGCTAATGTAGATCCAAATTATTTAATTGAAATAATCAATGAAGTAGATCAAAAGGATGCACAAGCTATATTTATATCTTGTACGGCACTACGCGTTGTTGAAGTTATAGATAGATTAGAGCAAAGCGCATCAAAGTTTGTTATTTCTAGTAACCAAGCATTAATTTGGGATACTTTACGTTCCGTTCATATTAATAGTAACATTAATGGATATGGTAAACTTTTTTTAAATTAATTTTTTATGATTACTTTAAGAGATATAAAAAATGCTGAAGAAAAAATTTCACCTTTTATTTTAAAAACACCACAAATATATTCAAGCTCTTTATCATCAAATAGTAAAAATATTTATTTAAAATTAGAATCAATGCAAATTACAGGTTCATTTAAATTACGAGGAGCAACAAACAAATTACTTCACTTAACCGAAGAACAAAAAAGCAAAGGAGTTATCGCTGTGTCTACAGGAAATCATGGGAAAGGCGTTGCTCATGCCGCACAAAAACTTGGAATTAAATCAAAAATTTTTATGTCAGAACTAGTACCGAATCATAGAAGAACATCAATTGAAGGTTTGGGAGCTGAAATAATCATTTCTGGCACAAATAGTGATGAAGCAGATTA
>ERZ651768.2073-NODE-2073-length-14236-cov-10.593121_pt1 | contig 14236 bp, 14 predicted proteins | sample MGYA00514754_ERZ651768 | MGnify/ENA metagenome assembly ERZ651768 | reverse complement strand
GTACGTTTGCCAGCTTTAAAAGGTAAATGGCCCCCGGGGCTAAACCCCCGAAAGCTCCCTGCCTAATCAGGCCAAATCAAAAAATAAAATTTATGCGGCAAGCTGGTTAGTTTTTAGCGCCCGGAAAGCATCACTTTTTAGTGCGCGTCTAAACTTTAGGAAATAATCAAATTGCGTATAGAGTCTATACGCAGAATTCCTCAAAATCGCGCTAAACATTTAGAATAATTCACAATTGTGGTAACAACCCCTGTCTCGTAGCGAAGAAGCTCAAGGGTTAACTCAATCTCTCAATCTAAATGCGGCTGTTTCTTAGGAAATAGGCGTTTTTTACTTATATAAATGATATTAACTAGTTGCAATGGCACTATTTCTTTGAAAATTCGATACAATGATCATAAATTCTGTTCGTTGAACACCAATGAAGTCGAAACCTAATGAGCAATCAAGAGGATCGCATATCACGTAAACCTTACGGTTTTGAACTGCTTCTGGACTTACATAAGTGTGATGCGTCTACATTCAATCGGAAGAGCCTTGGGAGGTATTTTGAGAAGCTTTGCAATGCAATAGAGATGGAACGAGAAGACTTGCACTTTTGGGATTATGATGGGGTTCCAGAAGAGGAGCTTCCAAGTGAAGCGCATCTCTTGGGCACATCGGCTGTGCAGTTTATTAAAACAAGTAATATCGTCATCCATACATTGGATCTATTAGAGGCAGTTTATGTAAGTATTTTCTCGTGCAAAGAATATGATGCAGAACTTGCTGAGCAAATCACTAAGGAGTGGTTTGGGGCCAAGGAATGCAAAACACATTTCCTAGAAAGAATATAATTATGTTATTAACAGAAAAAAATATACTTATACCGCTGGCTAAAGATCACGAGAATCTGCTGGAACATATTGCTGGAACAATTTGTGGCGAGTTGAAGGGCGGTGAAATTCCTGTGCGAATAGCCGTGACGAAAACCGATTCGGAGGGATATCACTGTGAAATGGGCATCTTGTCTGATGCTCAGGGACCTCGTGTTAGCGCGATGGAGTCAATATTCTCTTTTAAGAAACGCGAATATGAGAACAACAAAAATTTCAATGCAATGCTTTTGGTTCCAACTGGTATTGGTGCTGAATTGGGTGGTCATTCGGGCGATGCAGGGCCTGTCGCCAGACTGATCTCCGCAAATTGCGATAACTTGATAACGCATCCGAATGTTGTAAATGCCGCAGATATTAACGAGCTTCCTGAAAACGCGCTTTATGTTGAAGGCAGCGTAATCTCGCGTCTTATGATGGGGACTCTTGGCCTTCAGAAGGTACGCTTAAACCGTGTTCTCATGGTTGTCGATGAACATACGGATAAAATGTTTCACGAATTGGCAATCAATTCGGTTTCTGCGGCTCGCGCTGCACTGGGACTTGATTGTCCTCTGGTTGTCAAAATGGAAGAAAGAGTGTTGATGCGTGCGTTTTATTCGAAGTCTGGCAGGGCTGTAGGGAGGATTGAGTATTTTGAACGGCTGTGCGAAGCACTTGAAGATTATAAATCAGAGTACGATGCCGTTGCGATTACCTCTCTTATTCATGTTCCGGAGCATTATCATGCAGATTATTTTACTACCGAGGGGAATATGGTTAATCCGTGGGGCGGTGTGGAGGCGATATTAACTCATGCCATATCAATGTTGTACAATCTTCCGTCAGCACATTCACCAATGATGACTTCTAACGAGGTTATGAATTTGGATGTTGGCATTGTTGATCCCAGGAAATCAGCCGAGGCAGTGTCGACAACATACCTGCATTGCATTCTGAAGGGGCTTCATAGAAGTCCAAGAATTGTTACTAATGCGCCTATTCACGGTGATCCGAATCTGATGACAGTTGCCGATGTCTCATGCCTGGTTATTCCCGATGGCTGTGTTGGTCTGCCGACCTTGGCCGCACTAGAGCAGGGGATACCAGTTATAGCTGTGCGCGAAAACAAGAATTGCATGCAGAACACTCTTGAGGATTTGCCGTTTGCACCTGGCAAACTGTTTGTTGTGGATAACTATCTTGAAGCGGCTGGAGTGATGACGGCTTTGAGGGCTGGCGTTGCGCTGGAGACGGTCAGACGTCCACTAGCGGTCACAAGGGTTGTCACGGAGGAGTCCACGATAAAAAGTGTGACACATGAGGCGAAGAGTTCGATTATTGATAAGCAAGTTGTAAACACGCTCAAAAGGAGACATGCAGTATGACTGAACTGTTGTGGGTATTATATAGTACGGGCTACTTGATTGTGGCGGTTATTTTTCTGCTGTTGGCGAAGAAGATGTTTGATCTTCTGACGCCATATTCTTTGAATGTACAGCTGACGACGAAGGATAACCCGGCTGTTGGTTTGTTGCTGGGAGGGTTTATTGTTGGCGTTGCAATCGTGCTGTGTGGAGTGTTCTCAGGCGACTCACCGGAGGTGCCCACTTGGGCCGGTTTCCTGGCGGAAATGGGGCCGGTGATATTGTATGGCGTGGTGGGAATGGTAATGCTTTTTATCGCGGGTGTCATTAATGACAAGGTGGTTCTTCGCCATTTTTCAAATCACAAGGAAATAGTTGATAATCAGAATTCGGCTGTTGCAGTGATTATGGCGGCGACTTATATCGGTTCTGGCTTGATTGTCGCCGGAGGAATCAGGGGCAGTCTAGACATGGTTTCGGCTTTGCTGTCATTTGCAATCGGGCAGGTTGCTTTTGTTGCGTTTGGTCTGCTTTATCAGCTTTTGACCAAGTATGATGACGAGGAGGAAATCAGCAAGAATAAGAACTTGGCCGCCGGAATTGCTTTTGCGGGTAATCTGCTGGCATATAGTATGATTTTGATGAGGGGACTGCGTATTGACGATGCGGTTGTAGAAACATGGTCATTGGAGGATCGCACTCTTAATGCCCTGTATTACGCTCTTGCCGGGTGTGTATTGCTGATTGCTGCTCGTGTTATCACTGATAGAGCTTTTCTTCCAGGGGGCAAGGTAAGTGAAGAGATAGTCAGAGACCGGAATCTCAATGCAGGATACATGGAAGCGGCATTGGCGCTTTCTGTAGGTGCCGTACTGGTATTTTGTCTTTAATTAAATATAACCACCACGCGAAGCGGGGAGGGAAAATGCTATGAAGAAATCAGAAAATGCTATGAAGAAATCAGATAACATCAAGAATTCGTATTTGGTTGCTACGGGTATTGCCTCCGCGTCACTTTTGGCCGGATGTGGCGACTCTCGCGAAATAAAGCAGTGGAAGGCAGCTCCGGGCACAAATGGTTTTATTAACCTGGACGATGTTGAAAAGGCTTTTAAAAAGAATCAGAAGGCGGATGAGTTTGAGAAACGTGTAAACGAGATTTTTGAGGGTGATAGTCTGGTTGTATTTAAGTCTCAAAAAACAGGGGGAAGCGGGTTTGTTTATTATGCCTATGAAGATCTAAATAAGGATGCGAAAGTAACTTCGTCTGATGATCTTCTCTTTACGCTTTCGGTTGCAAATAGCCGGGCAACACTTCAGGGGGCCGGGGTGAATAAGTATTATAAATCATCATGGGCATATAAACCTGCGGAGGAGAGGCGAGAGGAAACCTATTATCGGTCGCGTTATCGTTACCATTATTTTAACCATTGGTACTGGGGGAGAGGGTGGGGTGGATACTACACGCCTAGAGATCGATATAATTCAAATTTAAGTCATACAAAAGAATATCGAAGTACGAGCGGATTTACCCAGCAAGTACAGAATAATGCGGCATACGAAAAGCGTGCAGCAGCCAAACATGGGACGGGATTTAGACAGAGTGCTGCTGCACTGAGCCCAGTACGTAGAAAATATGTTAAGTCGGTCCCTGTATCTAAGACAATGAAGACAACTAAAGGCACTTCGGGGTGGGGTATTAGAGCCAATAACAAGATATCCAGCAGCTTCTCGACGGCAAAGAGTTCAGGATCCAGCAAGAGTTCAGGCAGCAGTCGAGGCGGCAGTTTCAGTCGCTCCCGCGGTTCAAGTGGTTTTGGAGTCTAGTGTTTCTGCGATGAAAAGGTGAAGAGAGAGTTCCGCAAGGAAATAGTCGGGGCTGATTCTGTATTCAATCCTGATGATATCGCAGATTACGAAAATGATGCGTGGGACATCAGAATCTCAGTAGGTGATGCACCTTTAGAGGAAGCGTTCTATTATACGATAGATGATCCAAAAGCTGTGGATTCTACGATAGAGAAGCTCCTTAAAGACCATGCATTGAATCCTGCTAACGCCAGTAAGTTGGATATTTCGGAGTATCCTGACCTTCCATTTATTCAGGCTGAACTGAATCTATATTTTGAAAATGCTCGTAAGGATATTCTTGATGTTGATTTGTATGTAAACCACGCGCCGGAATCTGGCCCTGTCGATATCAGGCAGAAAGCTAGAGATTATTTGAGTGTCTGTACCTACCATGACGGATCTCATGATTATCGGGTTCTGGATCTTGTGCTCGTGGCTACCCCGCCTGAACTTGGGCGCTTCAAGGTGGATGATGTTCGAAGAAAATATGGGCATATATACCTTGTGCTTCTTCTTGATTATAAGCAGAGGCAGGGAGATGCAGCTTTTAATGCGTTTCTCAACGAGCAGGCAGTAAAGGATTACCTCAAGAATAAATACGATAGTAAGTACAAGAACTTTATCAGCGATATGCGGTCTCTCGCTGTGAGGCGCGCGATAAAGACCGCTTCTAAATATAGCGGAGGCGAAGATGAACCCGCAATTCAGCTTACGGAAGAGGGACGGGGTCAGGTAGAAAAGTATAAGAAAGCATGTCTTGATGTGGCGGAGCAGTATGACTGTTACGATTCTTGTGCGATTGCACCCCCGGCGCTTGGGGTTCCGGGCGGATTCGATGTGAGAGTCCAAATGATCGAGTTTGACGGGAAAGACATTGGCGAATCCGTGTTGCTAAGGGTTCTCGAGGATTTCGGTGAAGAGTATTTTTGCGGGAACTGGGCCGATATCTATGAAGATCTTTCTTTTTACAATAATGTTCACGATGCACTTGCTTACAAAACAAACTTCTCTGTGGAAATACTGACTGAGCTTAAGAAACTTGCTGAGGACAGTAGATGAAACGCATTGTCTTTGCCGATAGATGCGCCAATAGAGACCAATATATCCTGGCAGTTCCAGAAAAAATGAATCGTTGGCGGGTGTCGGCCCTTTACGATTATCTGGAGAAGCCTCAATCGTTAAGGGGAGAGTACGGCTATATCCCGATACCGCTTGACTCCCTGCATTTTGAACAGTTTCGACAACTCATAGTTGCTCCTGAGTTGACAATGAGCCCCTCACCAATCCTGATTCAAAATGGTGAAATACTCGGTGGCGAGGCCGAAATAGTAATAGACAATGACAATATTGTTGTTGATATCGACAGAGAGGAGACGGATTTTGCAAGTATTGCAGGCAAAGTGTCTGTGGCTAAACGGAATATAATGGCTTTCGAGTCTTGTCGTGCGCAGATATGTAATTCCATAGATAAAGTTCTCGATCTAGATGGTTATCCAGTTACGACCCGAAAGGGCGGGAGATTACAGTCTTTTTCGGAGATTGTTGAGTGCTTTAATGAAGAACTTGATGAGCGAGAAAAATTGAGACTACTTTGGCGTTTGGCCAGAATTCTGCATGCAGCACCATTCGAGAGCATAACCCGAATAATAGATAACAGGCAAAGTCGCCCTGGTTATGCTGTATGGAGAAATATTGCTAATGGCTTTGGCGGTGTTTGTGCAGAAAAGACAGCGGCACTTGGGTTTGTCTGCGATATACTCGGAATGCGTCATTCGCCTGTGATAGGCTCGGCAGCCGGTCTTCCTGAAAATTATGAAAAACAACTGCTCAGCTATGCCCGCTCGGGGGGAGAGCTAGATGTTCCTGCATGGGTACAACATCATTTATTAGAAGTTGAGCTGGCAAACGAGATTTATTTGATCGATACAACCAACGGAAACATACCTTTTATATTCCTGACAAAAAGTGACAGTGAGAGTGCATTGAATGGGGGCATGAGAGCGAGAATGGTGTATAATACAGAAAGAATACAACTGCGTCGTAGTACAAGCATAACAGGAGACATATTGCTGACGCTGGGCGAGTTTCACATCCCGGACCTTCATTTGCAGTACATTTTCGAGCAGGGGTTGGGCATACAGATATCTACCGAATGTTTTCTCGGAGTTTATTTTGACTGGGGTGGTGAAAGATCGGCTCTGCAGCAGAACTACTATTCATCAATGGCGCGAAAGGTTGGGTTTCCATATCCTCGATTTCTTCATCAAGGCAATCTGGGAAGTCTTCCCGATGAAGGCTTGTGTAAAGTTCTTCAGGAAGTTCTCGTTGCATTGCGTGGGCGTTATTGCGATTCATCCTATACAGGCGATTTCACTTTCGTACTGCAGCCTATAAATAATAATTTCTGGAGGGAACCGCGGATAAGCAGTCCCGTTATAGAATGTCTTGGAATAGAGGGGGGGCTGTTGACAAGACTAATGGGCAGTGCAATGATCTCAAACTAGAACTAAACCGTTCAGAATGAAGGGTGAAGACGTGGAGCGGGTGAAGGGAAATAAACAACACGCCCTGGTCGAGAGCGAGGATATGTCGGGCTCTAGGCAAAAACGGATATCACACCGGCCTGTCCTTGCCGATCAGTATGACCTTGTCTCCATGTCTAACAGGTTCAGCTTCATTAGGGAACATGATGTTGTTCATGCCTCTCCTTAGTCCTAAAACAAGGTCATTTAGTCCGGCATAATGGTTGTAAATTTTTCCGTAATTAGTTGCTTCAGGTGGAGGGTTAACTATGTAGAACTGCATGCCATGAGTGTTGCTGGTAAGTTCAGTGCAAACTGAGTGCGTTCCCGGATCCTGGAGTTCCTGTACTATCATCTGATAATTTAGGCTTGCAATGCAAACTACACTATCACAGCCGGCTCGTTCAAATATGGCTATGTTTTCAGGGTTGACGCACTCTACCACCGTTATTATTTCAGGTTTTAATTTTTCAACCGTAAGGGCGATTGCCAAATTAGAACTGTCAGAATTAGAAAGATCTTGTTCGTTCGCTCGAATGAGCAAATGGCTGGCTTCCATGAAATTTGCTTGTTCAAGAATTTTATCGCGGGATGCAGATCCCTTTGAAAATGAAACATTGTTTTCATGCAATTCTGTTGGCAATTCCTCAAGATCTTCGTCGATAATAACGACATGGGTGTTAGCTGTAGATAAATCCATTCGGATTTCATCAACAATCTTGAGCGTGCTGACCAGTGTGTTGAAGCGGCTAATTATTATATGTCCCGATTGATTAATCTTTGTCATTCCTTTTAGTTCCTTAATTTTGGTTTCAAGAATTAGGCTGGCCAGCAGGGATAAGATGTATCCCAGCACGCTTACTCCCACAAGCATTGTGGGAAGTCCGACCAGAAATTGTCCGTTTGGCGTGATAGGCGCCCAATCTCCGTATCCTACGGTAGTCATCGTCACAAAGGACCACCAAATCGCATTGTGCCATTCAAAATCCGGGCGTTCATCCAGTTCAAAATACATGAAACCCGTACTTGCGTAACAAAACACAGAAGCAAAAAAAACTAAAGTGACCAACCATCTTTGATGCGTTGCCTTACGAAACTTTCCAAAGAGGATAAAAAAATAAGTCATTACTGTTCCAAATTGAGAGTGTTCGATGAGGAGGACTCTTTATCCTGTGCAGTGTTTAGCTTCTGCGCTCGCCTTGCCTCAACATCAAAATAAAAATATACGGACAATGCAAATAGGATAACCGAAATCAAAAGTAACGCGTTTCTGGTTAACCATCGGATAATTTTGTTTTTATTCACAATCGGTTCCAGTTGGAGTTTTAATTTTTAAAAAAAGCGATTAAATATTAGCGAATGTTCATCCTTTTGTCAATTTTTTTGTTTTTTCTGTGAAACTCTGTCTCATTCTTAAATCATCGGTTTTTTTAATTGGGGCATTGGTTAGATTTATTACTCTACCAACTATCAACCGATAGTATTGGTTCTGGAAAAGAGCTTCACTCCAATCAGTGAATTCAGCCGAGCTCCCGGTGCGCCCCCAAAGCATCACTTTTAAAGAAGTTTCTAAAAAATAATCTTAAATGTAAAAAAACTTGCAGAAAGTTCCATAATTCAGTAATATGGCTTTCAGAACTCCCGTTCTACAAAATAATAAATTAAATAAAAAATGAAAATAATAACCCCCATACTTCTTACAATATTCGCTCATACAACTATCTTCGCGCAAGAAGGTAGCCTAAAAGATGAGTTGCCAGTAATCAAAACAAGTAAAGCATTCAAACAAATGCAGCAGATTGTGGGCAAATGGAAAGGTAAAATGAAACAAAGCGATGGCAAAATTATTGATGTAGAGACTGAATACAAAGTTATTGCTAATGGAAGCGCAATATCTCAGATACTCATCGAAGACGGCTTGGAAATGATTACCATTTTCAATGATAGAAATGGAACGCTTGGTGCAACACACTACTGTGTTTTAGGCAACCAGCCTACTCTAGTATTAAGCAATCGTACAACGACATCCCTATCATTTGATTTTGATCCAATTTGCGGACTAAAGGCAGGTAAAGATAAGTTCTTCAACAAACACGAGATTTCCTATAACCCGAAGAAACCAAATGAAATGATCCAAACAGGCACCGTTATTAACGAGGATCGTACTGTTGACGCAAGCCGCACTGAATTAAAGAGAGTGAAGTAAAATTAGTATTAAATAATAACCTATCTAGGGGTTGATTAACAATTCCTTGGAATTAGAAGTTTCATTTTACTCAATTTATATGTCGCCATGGTTACATGGTACTCATTAAAGCGGCCGTTCCAAAACACTTTCGCTTTATTAGTTTTCAGTTTGACCATCGGATGTAATGAATCATCCGATGGTCAAATTTCTTCGTCTTCCAATAGCGCTAAAAACATAAATCAAACTTTCGAGGTTAAAGGCGTTGTAAGGAAAATATCGGAGAAGGAAAATAAGATTCATATAGAACACGAAGAAATACCAAACTATATGGTTGCTATGACAATGCCTTTTTCAGTTAGGGACAAAAACGAATTCGAGTTAATTCGAGTGGGGGATGAAATAAAATTTCAATTAAATATTACTGATAAAGAAAGCTGGATAGAGAAAATAGATGTTGTGCTTCGCCCAAAAAGAGAACAATCAAGTATCAAAAATGAACCTACAAACTCACTTAATTTAGAAGAAATTGAGCCGCTACGGGTTGGAGATGAATTACCGAACTATTCTTTGATTAATCAAGAAAATAAGAAAATTCAACTAACCTCGTTTCGAGGCCGCATTTTAGTGTTCACTTTCATGTATACGCGATGCCCCATTCCAGATTTTTGCCCTAGAATGTCACAGAATTTTCGCGAGGCATATGATGCCTTGAAGGATATTAATATAAATAAAGACTGGCATTTTCTCTCCATTAGTTTCGATCCTGATTTTGACACGCCTGAGATTCTAAAAAATTATTCAAAGGCCTATTCGTCAGATTTAAAGAAATGGAGCTTTGTTACCGGAAATACGTCTGTAATTGACGAAATGATCTCAAGGTTTGGTATAATAGTAAGGCGCCCAAAAGCCTCCATAACAGACTGGGATCATAATTTAAGAACTGTAATCGTTGATCCAAACGGGGTAATTCAAAATATATATATTGGTAATTTATGGACACAAGAAACACTTGTACAAGATCTAAAAAGAACAGCGAATAATCATTCAAATTGAAAGCTGAAGGGAAATGAAACACCTCCTAATCACAACAATCTCGTCGCTGCTGTTGATTGGGTGTAAGACGATAGGGTCTGCACAAATTGCTGTTTCAATAAAAACAGAATCTGTTTCAAGGCAACGTGTTCAATCGAATTCAGACATCAATGGCGGGCAGCATGATTACACATCCTTCGACAATTTAAACCTGAGTTTGTTGGCTTATCAATCCAAGCTCACAATCGAGAGATTAACCCGGCGAAAATTAATCGGTGGACATAGAAGTGCTTTTAATAATATTCATCAACGTTCGAAGGAATTCGCCATAATCGAAGTATTAGAGCTTTTGACAGTGAAAGACCGAGCACATTTTCTGCGAATTTACGATAGCGGTACCGATAAAAATACGATCAACCGGCTTCTTGCTTCGGAGTTTAAGCACGTAGGTCCTAGAAGAAGGGTAGCAGCACTGATTAGAGAAGCACGTGCTACGCCGATAGCAGGTGAGAGACTTATTATCAGCGATTTTGACAACACTCTAAAGCCGACTAAGGATCCAATGGTTGGTGGCGATGTCTATCCGGGAACCGTCAAATTGTTACAGGCACTCGATCAGAAATACCAGGGAGATGTTCATATAGTCACAGCTCGACCCGTTTTGGGTTGTGGACCACTTAAATCGACTAAGATTAATTATAACAGCGTTTCTACTGGCAATCTTGCCGGTGCATTTGGCTACTTAGTGGGTTTGTATAATCCTATCGCAGAGCGCAAGGTAGAAAATATTCGTAAGCTTTTGGCTCGAAATCCGGATACCAAGGTTGTCCTCATTGGTGATGACGGGGAAGCTGACGCGAGCGTCTACCTGAGGATTATCAGAGAATATCCTGATAGAGTGGAAGCAGCACTCATTCATAAAGTTCTTGGCAAACAACTCCCGGAAGCATTTTCTTCGAGTCCAAAAGCGATAATTTATGAAAACTTTGAAGAAGCGGCCTCACAACTTCACGCAAAAGGCATTATCACTAGCTTCCAAATGGAAGAAATTGCCCAAGAATTTTAAGACTTTTCTTGGTAGCTGGTATCAGTTTGGTTTCAGCCTGAATACTAAAAGCTCAAAGGCAAAATAAACGGTGCAAAAAGCGACGTTGATCAAGGCTGGAATGATTGACCTAGCCAAGCGAACAGAGAGACTGACAGCAGTTGTGATGACAAATTTCAGATGGATTTTAATGACTACGTTTCTTTGGCCGTTTAGCCATGCGCTGGCAGAAGAACGAGTTCAGGGCCGACGTTCGCTCGTGCTGAAGAATGACAAGGCACGCCTGGTATTGGATATTGCCGGCGGTTCGATTTCCGAGTTTCGCTTTAATGACTCCGAACTTAACCCGCTCAACTGGGGCCGCCGCAACCCGGGCGATCAGCCCAGCTCGATGGGCCACTTTCTCTGTTGCGACCGTTGGGGCCCCCCGTCTGATGCCGAAGGAAAAAACGGCATGCCCTATCACGGCGAATCCGCAAAAGTTGTTTGGAGGGTGTTGCAGGATACCGAGACAACAGCTGCTGGCATTCACGCCCGTATGGCAGCGGATTTGCCGCTGGCAGGGATGGCAGTTGATCGCTCCGTCACTTTGGCCCCGTCCTCGCCGTTTTTTGTCGTCAGCGAGACGATCACGAATAACAACAAGCTCGGTCGCATTTTCAATATTGTACAACATCCGACTATTGGCCCGCCGTTCCTCGAAGAGAATTGCGTAGTCGATTCCAACGGCCGCCGCGGGTTTGCGCAGGGCGGCTTGATGCCGAATCCGGAGCAGCCGGAGTTTCTTTGGCCAAGCGCGATTACAAAGGATGGCAAACGGGTTTTAATGCGCCGAATGACCGATAGTGAAGAACCAAGCGTCACCTCGTTCGTGATCGACGAAGACCTAGGCTGGGCGGTCGCCAGCAACGGAAAAAGGGGATTGCTGTTCGGTTACGTCTGGAAGCGGAGCGACTACCCGTGGTTCAATCATTGGTGGAAGTTAAAGGATGGTAAACCGCATGCGCGCGGGTTGGAGTTTGGCTCTACTGGATTGCATCAGCCATTTCCGGTGTTGGTAAAGAAGAGGGAAATTTTTGGTCAACAATTGTTCGAACATCTCGATGCGGGCAAGAATACCACCAAGAGCTATGCCTGTTTTTTAGCGAAGATACCGGACGACTTTGCGGGTGTTAGCAAGGTGGTTATCGATGGCGAGTCGCTGTTGATTACCGAGCGAGTGGGGAAGCGACCCCGTACGATTAAAATTGCCACCGGTGGTTTGATTCGGTAGTGCCCGCTTAGACGTAAAGAACAAATGAAGAACTCAAGGGCATTCCTATCTGTAACCTCTATTTTTGCAATATTTGTTGCAAGTTTTGATGCGGCAGAGTCTCGCCCTAATATTCTTTTCTGCATCTCCGACGATCAGTCTTATGCGCATGCGGGAGCCAATGGGGATCCGGTGGTGAAGACGCCGGGATTTGATCGTGTCGCACGCGAGGGGTTACGATTTATTCATGCGTTTTGTGATGCCCCGACTTGTGGTCCTTCGCGGAGTGCCATTCTTACGGGACAACCGATTTGGCGATTGGAAGAGGCCGGCAACATTCATAGTACTTTGCCGGCGAAGTTTGCTACCTACACCGAGCTGCTAGAGGATGTTGGTTATGCAATCGGTTTCACCGGTAAAGGCTGGAGCCCGGGGCGACTTGAGGCGGGTGGCCGAACGACCAATCCGGCTGGTCCTCGGTTCGAAGGCAAGGAATTGAAACCTCCCTTCAAGGGCATGACAAAAAAAGACTATGCGGGAAACTTCGACGACTTTTTCGCGCAAGTGTCAAAAGGTCAACCATTCTGTTTCTGGCTGGGGACGCACGAACCGCACAGAGGTTTCGAGAATGGTGCGGGGCGACGAACCGGAAAAGATCCGGCCAAGGTCGTAGTGCCGCCGATCTTTCCCGATCATCCGATTGTGAGAAGTGACATCCTCGATTACTATGTGGAGATTGAGCATTTCGATCGCATGGTCGCCCGAGCGATCAAAACCCTGGAAACAGCCGGCCAGCTTGACAACACCATCGTGGTGATCACCAGCGATCACGGCATGCCGTTTCCGCGAGCTAAGGCTAGTCTGTACGACGACGGTGCCCGTGTGCCGTTGGCGATTCGTTGGCCAAAGGGTATTCGGAACCCGGGCCGCGTTGTGAACTCGTTCGTGAATCTCAGCGATCTTGCCTCGACTTTTCTCGAAGCGGCTGGCTTGCGACCTCCACAAATGATGACCGCTGTTAGCTTGATGGATGTGTTTGCCAATAAACCGAAGGCAGCTCGCGCAAGTGCTTACATTGCAATGGAGCGCCACGATGGTTGTCGCAAAGGTGGTAAGGGCTTTCCGTGCCGGGCGATTAGGACGAAAGATTTTTTGTACATTAAAAACTATGAGCCCAACCGCTGGCCTGCGGGTAATCCGGACCGCGAGTTCTGCGCCCGCTACATCCCGTTTGGCGAAGTCGACTCCTCGCCGACCAAGACATTGATCATGGACAACAAAGACAGGCCAGGCTTCAAGCGCTTTTATGATTTGGCTTTCGCCAAGCGGCCCGCCGAAGAACTCTATTTACTCAAGAGTGATCCCGGTCAACTCGTCAACTTGGCGGGAAATCCCGAGTTTGCCGATATGCAGAAGAAGCTGCGATCGCAACTGCAGAACTATTTAATTAAAACCAAGGATCCTCGTGCGCTTGGTCTGGATGCGCCTTGGGACTTTTATCCGTATTACGGCTTACGCCGAAATAAAAACTGGGCGGTCGATCTGAAGCCTTCTTCAAAAAACTAGTCTTTTCCACGGCCTCTGAAACACCTACTTGTCACAACAATTTCCGCGGGGACAAATATAGCCATCGCATTTACGTAGCGACCATCAATTGGCGATTCTGAGCGAGACGCTTGGCCAAGCGCTGATTCGCGGCTTATTTTGTTTTTGTAAAAGACCAGCGGATCAATTCCTGACGATCCTTGATCAGGATTGCGTCTTTAAGAAGGACTGGCGCAGACCAAGTTGAGCGATCAGCCACTTTGTATTGCGCGACCTTTTTCGACTCGGCTCCCTTGGCTTCGATGATTTGCAACTGGCCATGGTCTAGCAGGGCAACGACATGCCCGGGGATAGAGAGAAACGCCACGTTTTGACCTACACGACCAGGGCCCTGCCAAATGATGTTGCCGGACTCGGTGTCGATACAGAAAAGCCGGCCCAAGCTTTGATGGGTCATGCCGTAAAGCTGCCCGTTGTTGATGACAGCTGTGCTCATGTCGAGAGAGGCGCGTTTTTGGTGCCATTTCTCGGTGACGACCCATTTGCCATCTTTAATATGTGGATGAACACTTCGCGTGCC
>ERZ651768.2072-NODE-2072-length-14242-cov-2.025909_pt1 | contig 14242 bp, 13 predicted proteins | sample MGYA00514754_ERZ651768 | MGnify/ENA metagenome assembly ERZ651768 | reverse complement strand
GCTTTAGAGTTTCTAAATTCCCGCTTTCAAACGCCAGGTTTTTTCTCATCAAATTTTGCCCCTTTACTTTTTTGCAAATTTTAATCGCCTGATCTCTGAAACAATGCCCCTCATTCAATAACCAAATATCATCTAAAATTAAATCCTTTTCAGAAACCTTCTTTAACTGATGGAGCGGATGATTCGGAGTAAGATATACAACAAACGGGTCATAAAATAAGGGTTGCTCGATAATCCCATTAGAATTAAGAGGAGTTACCAAAATTCCAGCATCAATCTCCTCTTGCCTTAGCTTTTGGATGATCTGCTGTGTTTGTAGTTCTTCAATGATTAAATTAACTTTGGGATAACTTTTGGTAAAGTTTTCCAAAAATAGTGGTAATAAATACGGTGCAAGGGTTGGGATAATGCCTAATTTAAACTCTTCGCTAATTTCTCCTTAAAAAAGAATACACAAAATGGAGGTAAATTCGATGGTAAGACAATGCATTGGAAACACAAAGGCTCAGTTACTGGGAACATTTGGAGCAATCCTGCTCTTGATCGGAGGAGCGGTATGGGTTGAGGCCGCATCGCAAGAAACCTATGAGCCTGAGATACCACTGGGACTGGACGAGGATGCATTTAAGGTTCCAGAAAACAACCCAATGACTAAAGGAAAGATAGAACTGGGTCGCTTGCTATTCTTCGATAAACGTATGTCAGAGAATAACACCATTTCATGCTCCACCTGCCATATCCCCACACTGGCGTTTACCGATGGTCAACCGGTTTCAGCAGGAATCCATCGTCAACAGGGAGGCCGAAGTGCACCCACCGCCATTAATCGGGGTTTCAGTATAGTGCAGTTCTGGGATGGGCGGGCTCCCACTCTGGAGGATCAATCTATTGGGCCGTTTGTCAACCCGATCGAACACGGTTTTGCCGATCACGACGAGTTGGTCGCCAAGATAAGCAAAATAGGAGGCTATAAGAAACTGTTTAAAGATGTTTTCGGAACAGATTCGATTACAAAGGAGCAGGTTGGACAAGCCATTGCTTCCTTTCAAAGAACCCTCATATCCGGAAACAGTCCTTTTGATCGATTTGATTATGAAGGTGAGGAACAGGCAATTTCCGAGTCCGCCAAACGGGGAAAAATTCTATTTTTCGATAAGGCTCGATGCAACTTATGCCATTTTGGAACCAACTTCTCCGATGAAAAGTTCCACAATGTTGGAATAGGCTGGGGTGGAGAAACGCTCGACGTGGGGCGGTACAATGTGACCAAAGATGAAAAAGATATTGGCGCGTTCAAGACGCCTACGCTGCGTGAAATTTCGAGAACCGCTCCCTATATGCATGATGGAAGATTCGCAACCCTTGAAGACGTGGTTGAACATTATAACGGGGGGGGCGTCAAAAATCCTTTCCTGGATAATCAGATCATACCACTCAATCTTACAGAATCGGAAAAGCGGGATATTGTCGAAATGCTTCGCTCCCTTATTGGTGAAGGATGGCAGCATGCGAAGGCTCCAACTTCATTTCCAAAGTAAGCCCAAGCATTAATTTATCTTGTAAGTGATGAACAATAATACGAGATTGACCCTTTGTTTGACACAATATCCCTTATTTGTTAATCATGTGATTTCCTTCAAGGGGTTTACTTGGTGTCAATTTTTAGAGGTAGTAATTTTTAGGTCCTCTCATTTCTTAATAGGACGCGGATTCAACTTGTAAGTGCAATTTTGACAATTATATCTTTCCTGATTTTCTCATCTTTAAATAGAGCATTTAAGAAATTGTCCCCCAAACCTAGAAACTTTACATGTTATTATACGATGCAGGAAATTCCCGACGGATAGCTATTTTGGATCATCAAAAATGCGTCCTCTGGAACAAGGATGTCTTCTTTCGGTTATTTGAGCGACGACTCATTGAAAAGAATTGAACCGGAATCACAGTAGAATGAAACGATCAACCAGGACCCCTCTGTTCCTGTTTTTTTTCCTCATGATATTCCTGGCTGTCCTGCTTGCAGATGCCTATGCCGGGCCGGGCATGCGTCATGGGATGAAGCGCTCTATGGGCCATGATTTCCATCACGGGATGGGGCGCGCCGGGTCCGGGGTCTGCCCGCAACAGCGGGCGACCGTTCAGGCTCCCGACGAACTTTACAATGCTGAAAATCCTTTGGAGAACAATTCGGAGAACATTTTTGCCGGACGGGCCCTGTTCCAGACGGATGCCCAACCCACCACCTGCAAAGTCTGCCACGGGGTCGAGGGTAACGGGATGGGCATGATGGCAAACGGACAGAACCCGCCTCCAAGAAATTTCACCTGCGTGGAAACCATGAAATCCATTCCCGACGGGCAGATGTTCTGGATCATCCAAAACGGTTCGCCCGGAACCGGGATGCCCGCCTTTAAAACACTGGAAGAAAAGCAAATCTGGCAGCTGGTGCTTTATTTAAGAAAATTTGCGAAATAATTTTTATATTCCATTCAACGGTCATGACTGAATTTTAGCAATGACGGTTACCCGGGCTGTTCAGGGCCTCCTTTATGGTTTCCCTTCATTTAATTTGGATCGGTGCGTTATTTTTAAACTCCGCGGTGCCGCATCCCGATCGCATCGATGCACCTGAACCTGCCGGAGAAAGAATTTTGCTGGCTTCCGGCATCTGTCCCCAGAATAGGAAAACCCCATCTGCCCCTTCCAGGATTTCCAGAAAGAAAAATCCTCTAAAGTCTAACCCGCAGAATATGTCAAAAGGCAGGGAGCTGTATCATAAAAAGGCAAAACCCAACACCTGCAAATTATGTCATGGGATTCGAGGCAATGGAAACGGAAGGCTGGCTGAGAATCTCAATCCACCCCCCAGAAACTTCACCTGTACGGATACCATGAAAACCATTTCCGACGGGCAGATGTTCTGGGTCATTAAAAATGGGTCCCGGGGAACCGCGATGCCCGCCCACAAATCCACCCTTTCCGATCAGGAAATCTGGAAACTGATTTTGTATCTGAGAAATTTTTCTAAATAAGAATGGCGGCAAACTCCCGCTTGTCAGTAGCCCGATTGGCGTTTGAAAAACTTATGGCTCAGCAGAACTTTTTTTGCCGATTCACCGAGTTTTTTCAATCCTTCCCGCGCAAATGCCCCGAGTTGTTCTTTGAGTTCATTTATGGCTTGTTCATCTTGGGCCGGGAGGATTGCTTTTTCCTGTCTGCCGGTCGGTAGGATGAGAATTTTTCTCTGTCGTGTTAGATAAAGAAGCCCCTCATTCTTGATGTGCATTGTATAGAGAGGACCCGACTCCCCTGCATAATTTGATTCAAGCAAACGCTCCGGGTTTTGAAACACTGCCGAAGGGATCGCAACCGGGGACCGGATTTTAATTTTTCTCCGGAAAATAAATAGAATATCCTCCTTTTGTTCGCTCGCGAGTTTTTTCAAGGCCTCCCTGGTCAGGGTACCACGAAAATCTTCTCCCTGTGAAGCGGGGGCCACCCGGACCGGGTCCGCTTTGACGAGGTTTTTCTTAATCCCCCTTGGATCGGTGAGAACAGCATCGAGTCCGTCTTCCCCCGCAGAAGTTTCTCCTTCCAATCCGTCATCGAACCGTTTTATTTCTCCTTCATAGAAATAATAAAACCCGTTGAGCGGGCGGTTTTGCACCACCTTCATGGACAACGGGAAAACCAGCCCCTTGATCCCGGTGTCTGATTTTCCAATGGAAATCAGGTCCTCTTCTGCTTCACCTTTAGTGGAGATTCCGATCAGAAGCAGCATTGCAATAGTTAAACAGACTCGTTTCATGGGTTTTGGGTTTAATGAATTGTGAGTTTTTTATATTTGGAACGACGGTTTTCTTCCTTTCCGCCCAGTTCCTCCTTATGTTTTTCCGCATACTCCTCAAAATTTCCCTCGAACCAGCGCACCTTGCTGTCGCCCTCGAAAACCAGAAGGTGTGTGCATATACGGTCGAGGAAGAACCGGTCGTGGCTGATCACCATGACGCAGCCACTGAAATCGAGGATGCCGTTTTCCAGGTTTCTCAGTGTCGTTACATCCAGATCGTTCGTAGGTTCATCGAGGAGCAGGACATTGCCGCCGCGTCTGAGCAGTTTGGCCAAGTGGACCCGGTTACGTTCGCCGCCGGAGAGGTCGGCGACTTTTTTCTGCTGGTCCGAGCCCTTGAAATTGAAGCGTCCCACATAAGACCGCGAGTTGACGGTTTTCCCCGATACCTCGATCTGGTCGGTGCCGCCGGTAATTTCCTCGTAAACAGATTTGGTTCCATCAAGGTCATGCCGGTGCTGGTCGACATAGGAAAGAGCCACCGAGGTTCCCACTCTTAAAGTTCCCGAATCAGGGTTCTCTTCTCCGACGATCATGCGAAAGAGGGTGGTTTTTCCCGTACCGTTCGGACCGATCAGCCCTACCACGGCTCCTCTCGGTATGGATACATTCAGGTTATCGATCAGCAGATTATCGCCGAAACTTTTGGTCAAATCATTAATTTCGATCACCAGTTCTCCCAATGGAGGTCCGGGGGCGATCTGAATATCCAGTGTGTTTTCATCGATGGTAACAGCCTGCGCGGCCAGTTTTTCGTATTCGTTGATCCGTCCCTTGTTCTTTTTCCTTCTTGCTCCGGGTGTGGAACGCAGCCATTCGAGTTCCTTCTCAAGTTTTCGCTGCAGGCTGGAAGCGGATTTATCCTTCTGCTTGAGCCGGTTGGTTTTCTGCTCGAGCCAGGAAGTGTAGTTGCCTTCAAAGGGAATGCCGCGGCCGTTTTCAAGTTCCAGGATCCATTTGGTGATGTTATCCAGGAAATAACGGTCGTGGGTGGAGACGATCACGTTTCCCGGATAGGTCGCGAGGGCTTCTTCCATCCATTGGACCGTTTCGGCATCCAGGTGGTTGGTGGGTTCGTCGAGGAGAATCATATCCGGTTTTTGCAGGAGCAGTTTGCACAGGGCTACCCGACGTGCTTCTCCGCCCGACAGGGTGGAAGCCGGTTGATCGTCCGGGGGCAGGACCAGCGCATCCATGGCCACGTTGACCTGGCGGTCCAGTTCCCACCCATCCAGGGTGTCTATCTCATCCTGCAGCCGGCCCATTTTCTCAAGCGCCTTTTCCATTTCGTCGTCCGGAAGAGGTTCCGACATTTTTGCGCTGACCTCATCGAACTCTTCAATCAGTTTTTTGATATGAGCGAAGGCGTCTTCCACATTTTCACGGACGGTTTTTTCGTGATCCAACCGGGGCTCCTGGGGAAGAAACCCGATCCGGGTCCCTTTCAGGGGGTCCGCTTTCCCATCGTATTCCTTCTCCTCTCCAGCCATGATCCTGAGGATAGTTGATTTTCCCGATCCGTTTTCACCGACGATGCCGATTTTGGCGCCATGGTAAAAACTCAGGTTGATATTTTCCAGAACCTTGTTGCGGCCGTATACCTTGCTCAGTCCAATCATACTAAAAATATATTCGCCTGCCATAATCCTTCGCCCCTTTGAGCGGGTTCAATTAAGATGATGTTTTCTGCATGACGATGAAATCCTTTTTATCGTTGAATAGAATGTTGAATCCGAAAAAACCGGCCATCCATGAAAAAGTTTCCGTGCAGTAAAATGAAATATGGGTCAAGTCTCTTTTATAATACCAGTTCTTGAAAGAGTTTTGGTTGGGACTTCCATTATCAACGGGATAAAACCGTGTCATCACCGCGAGGTAGCCCTCGGCGGATAACCTTGGCGCCAGTTGAGTCATTTCTTTCCCCGGTTCCTTGAAATGCTCAAACGTTTCCGCGGACATGATCAAATCGTATTCAGGTTTTAAATTCGTGTCCGGAAAAAAATTAGGATCGTATCCCTGTGCGGAATAACCTTCCCGGTTCAGTAATATTTTTAAAACTGGTTCGTATCCGCAGCCGTAATCCAGTACCGTTTTAACCTCCAGGCAGATTTTTTTAACGATATCGATTTTTTCCTGAAACATGTTGATGTATCCCTGGTTCTCCATGCTGTTTTCGTGCTGGAGGTAGCGCCGGGCTTCTTCATCGAGAGAAACAAAATATTGAGAGGGCACAAAAATCAATTTGCAGTTGGAGCAGTGTTCGTATTCCCGGCCGTCATCTTTCAGAAAAAATGCTGCCATGGAATGACAGAGGGGGCATTTCATAATCGAGGGGAAGGGGTTTTTGAAACAGTGGCCGCAGTCTTTTATTTTACTTGATTCCAAGCGGCTACTGGTTATAATCACCATAAAAATATCCTGTGGAAGCAGAAAGTCAATGGTTTTTTAGATTTTCGAATCTTAAAATTTGATCCAGGGAGCCTTTTGATGGGCGTTTATATCAGTGGAAATTCGATCCGTCCGGGTTATGTCATCGTTCATAATGGGCGTTTATATAGGGTGATGACCGCAGAACACAGAACACCTGGAAATAAAAGAGCGTTCCTGCAGACAAAACTTCGTGACTTGAGGGACGGCTCGCAAACCGAAGTCCGTTTCCGGGCCGATGAGGAAATTAAACGCGCTTCCCTGGAGCAGTCGGAAATGGAATACCTGTACAATGATCCTTCCGGTTATTGTTTTATGAATTGCGAAACTTATGAGCAAATATTTCTAGAGGAAAAATTGCTCAAAGACGTCATCAAGTTTTTGCTGCCCAATACCCGGGTCCAGGTGGAATTTCATGAGGAAAAACCCATCGGCATCGCCCTGCCGGAAACGGTGGACCTGAAAGTCGAGGAGACCGACCCCCCCTTGAAAGGCGCCACCGCCTCAGGTTCCGGAAAGCCCGCAAAACTTGAAACAGGACTGGTGGTCACGATTCCCCAATTTATCGAAGTCGGTGAGATGGTACGGGTTTCCACTTCCTCGGGCGATTATCTGGAACGTGTGAAAAATTAATACTTCTCAAGGCACCCCGGGTTTCTCACAGACTCCAACCACTAAAAGGCCCGTAATTTTTGCCATTTTTCACCCCGGAATTTTCCGCTGAGCCTTTTGTGAAGGTCAAACCCATGAATTGACATTAAAAGGTGATTTCTCTATATTGGGAATCTGTTTATTTGATTGATATCAAATAATTTTCTGTTCTTAACGGCCCCGGACCGGTAAACGGGGCAGGAAGGATCGTTGTGGAAGATGCGCTAGTTGCCAAGTCATTGAGTGTGGTTGACATGGTGATAAACTCCAGTTTGATGGCTAAGGGAGTTTTGCTCCTTCTTCTGATTTTTTCCATGGTTTCCTGGACGATTATTTTGCAGAAGTATTTTGTGTATAAAAAAGCCCGGCGTGAGGACGGAAAGCTTCTTGTCATGTTTGCGAAATCGGAAAATCTGACTAACATCTACAACTTTTCCAGGAAATTGACCGCGAGTCCGATAGCGCGGATATTTCTGACGGGTTACCGCGAGTTGTATTTGTTTCAGGAAATGTCCAGAAAAAGAAAAAATGAAAAGGGAGAAAATCTTTCTCCAAGTAAAGATTCCATCACGGCAAGGGACCTTAAGGGGGTCGGTCTTTCATTGAATAAGGGCATTAACCGGGAAATCGATCGCCTCTCGAAGCGCCTGGATTTTCTGGCGACCACCGGGAGTACCACACCGTTCATCGGGTTGTTTGGCACGGTTTGGGGCGTCATGCATTCATTCAGTGCCATAGGAGTCCAGGGTACGGCGAGTATCGGTGGAGTGGCTCCGGGAATCGCGGAAGCCCTGATCGCGACAGCCGCGGGTCTGTTCGCGGCCATCCCAGCGGTCATCTTTTTCAATTATCTCAATGACAAGATCGGGGTGTTCACCAGTGTCATGGAGGACTTTGCCCAGGATTTTCTGTTCATGGCTGAGCGCAACTTTCTTGCCGAAGAGGCTGAGAAATTCCGTTCCCCGGATCTTTCTAGAAAGCCGGTTTGAACCCCGTTTTAAAATACCCGAAGGTATTGAACAATGATTAGAAAGAAACGGCCTTTATTGTCGGAAATCAACGTCACGCCATTTGTCGATGTTATGCTGGTTCTTCTGGTTATTTTTATGATCACCGCGCCGTTGATGCAGCATGGCATGGAGGTTCAATTGCCCAAAGAATCGACCGCTCCTGTTTCCCTTCAGGACATCCCGACCATCACTCTTAAAAGCAACAGGAAAATATACTGGAATCAAAAGGAGATGAGCAACCTGATCCATCTTAATCAGAAACTGGAAAAATACCGGGACAAACATAAAGACGCAGGAATTTATTTTCGTGCGGATAAGGCCTTGGATTATGGTTTTGTCATGCGGGTAATGTCTTCCGTGAAGCGTTCTGGAATTCAAAGTATAGGAATGATAACAGAACAACCCTAGAAACATGCGATTTGAGCATCTATCCTCTGTGGATCACAACCAGATGCTGGTTGTATCCGTTTTTTTTCATCTCCTCGTAATGGCGATAGTGGTTTTCATTCCTCCCCTAACCATTAAAGAAAAAATCATTCGCCCGGCCTTTACGGTGAACCTTGTGGAACTGCCCGCAGAAACGAAATCAAGGGGTCTGTCAAAATCGGTCCCGAAACCTGTTGAGAAGAGAACCCATGCCAAAAATCGCGTTTCCACGAAGCCTAAAACCAAACCCGTATCCGTTAAACCGGAATTGACCAAAAAGATTTTGAAGGACCTGGATCAATTGAGGGCGGCCCTGCCCCCGGCTCCCTCCATCATTCAGGAACTGGATCAGGTCACTAAACTGACCGCGAAAAAACCGGTGAAAAAGGCCAGGAAAAAACCGATTCTGGAGGAGTCCCTGAAGAATAAGAAAAAACTTGAACAAACGATCGTTTCTTTGAAAAAGAATACCGCGGCGCCCCTGGTTCTGGAAAAACAAAACGAGCGGCTGGGCAAATTGCCCTTTCAGGAACTCGAGGAGACGAAAACTCCTGATTTTAACGGCAGTGTCGCGAAAAAGGACCAGGACTTCAAGGATATTGAATTTGCTTCCATGGCAAAGAAAAAAATGGATCTGAAAAAAAAGAAAGAAGATAAGACAGCGGTAGATCTTTTAAAGGAACTGGAAAAGATGGGAGAGCTCAAGTCCGTATTGGACAAAAAAAGCCTGGATGCGAGCGAGAAGGCGGCCTCTCTTCCTGTCGAAATACAAAAAGAACAGAGATCCTTTACAAAAGTTTTTGAGAAACTGGATACCGCACCCCCCCTGCATATCGATATCGATATTTCCCCGGGAAGGCTGTCATCCGAGAAATTTGAAAGCGGGGTAAGAAATGTGAAGCCCCTTGTCGACACCTCCAAGGAGGTCTCTCCGATAGATAAGTCTCCTGCCCTATTATCCGCCAAGCTAGGCCGAGAACAGGCGGACGTTTTATCGTTCTATGTAGGTGCAATCAAAAGGAGGGTTTTTGAAAACTGGAAAAATCCTCTCGGCGCCAAGAACGATGAAGCTATGGCACTGGTCACCTTCCGGATTTTTAAAAAGGGCAACATAGACAAACCCTTTATCAAAAAAAGTACGGGGAATGAGAAACTGGATTCCCTAGCGGTTCGAGCCATTTTAGATGCTGAACCGTTCCCGGCCCTGCCGGGCGAGTTAAAAATTCCAAATCTACATATCAGTGTTCAATTCAAATACATTCCCGAAAATGATTAAATTAATTTACCGGTTACTATTTTTGTTGGTGGCGGGATTATGGTCTTTTACTGTCGCTTCCGCTGACCAGACCACTGCCCGTATCGACTTGGAGCAGGAAACGAGGAAAGAAGTCGTCATCGCCGTACCTGAATTTAAATTGAAAGGCGGCTTGAAGGACCTGGAGGGACTCCGTGGAGAAGCCGGAAGCATTCTTGATAACGACTTGAAACTATCAGAACTTTTTGTTCTGCTTTCTCCCGCGATCTATAAGGACCTGGGGAAAACTAAACTCAGAGAGGAAAGGGTTGCGCACAGGTTCTGGAATCAGATCGGGGCGCAATGGTTGATCACCACCGATTTCGCTCTCAAATCAGGCGGCAAGATCATCGAGATCACGTTCCGTTTGTACGATAACGTCAATGAACGGTTTCTGTTGGGGAAAAGGTATACCTTCGAGAAAAATAATCTTCGCCGGGTGATTCACCGGTTCGCCGACGAAGTGGTGATGCAGTTGACCGGTAAACGCGGTGTCGCGGAAACCAAGATTATTTTTCTTTCCAAGGATAATGAGCATCGGGAAATTCATGTTATCGATTTTGACGGCTCGGGAAGAAAGCAACTGACTCATGATCGGACCATCAGCCTCAACCCAGCATGGTCACCCGATGGTAACTGGATCGTTTACACTTCCTATGGGGCGAATAACCCGGATTTGGTCATCATCGATTCCATCGGCAAAGGAATTAAAAAACCGATTCTTCGATTGCCCGGACTCAACGCGGCTCCCGCCTGGGCACCCGTAAAACCGCAAAGGATAGCCATGGTCCTGAGCAAGGACCAGAATTCGGAAATCTATATTCTTGAAAAAAGGCGGCAACTGACCCGGTTGACCCGGCATTTTAATATCGATACATCCCCTACCTGGTCTCCGGATGGAAAGAAGATTGCTTTTACTTCCGATCGCTCCGGAACAGGAGCGCCTCAAATATATGTCATGGACGCCAGAAAAGGTGATGAGGGAGGAGTCAAACGAGTTTCCTTCGGGTCTTCCTACAACGATAATCCCGCTTGGTCACCCGATGGAGATAAAATAGCCTTTACCTCGAGGGTCGGAAAAAAATTTCAAATCAGAATTTATGATTTGAATACCCAGAAGACCGAGCAATTCACCACAGGACGGGGCGAGAACGAACAACCCACCTGGTCTCCCGACGGGCGATTCATTGCCTATCGGCACACGGAGCGAGGAGGCACCTCCCAGATTTATATCAAGCGGTTGGGAAGCGAGAAAATCCGCCAGCTTACTTTCATCTCAGGCGGTGCGTCCAGCGGTGCCTGGTCCCCCTATCCAAAAAGATGACCCCCTGATTTAACTTTTTTAAATTAAAGCCGTTTAAGTACTTACTCATACCCATATCCTAACTTACAGGCTTTGTAAATTTTAACTTACCAATCGGGTCCATGTTGCTTAACATATAACGATGGGCATTCGATTAAAATACGGAGGTTATTCTTTAATTGTCAAATACCTTGTTTTTTCACGGATTATGCAGAAAAGGGTTGAAAATTGTTAAATTTACCATATAATTTATTACAATTATAAGGTAAATTTAATCCACCATAATTTATTAGTGACCAGTTAAATCTGATAGTTATCGGATTTTTGAAGTGATTTTGATTATGGGTTTGGAAAGCAGATTATTTTAAGGTTCATTTTATTCAGGCGAGGGTGTTATGAAAAACAAAAAATGGTTGAGTTTTTTAATGCTTCTAATTTTTATCGGTGTTACCGGGGCATGTTCTAAAAAACTGCTGCCGCCGGAAATGGAAGCTCAGGGCTCGGTCTCAGAGTCGAGCGTGGCCCAGTTCGGTGATTCGGGTGCGGGTTCCATCGGTGCATCTGATTTTGGCGCGGGCGGCAGTGGTGATTCTGGCAGTGGTTCTGACAGTGGTTTTTTCAGAGAGGACAATGTCACCGAAATGGATACGCCTTCTGGGCCTCCCATTATCACGAATGATACCAGATCTGATTTCGGTTCAGGTCAGTTTGGTATGCCTGGCGGAGGCGAGTCCAATTCCTTCGACTCCCCGCCTTTTTCTGGACAACCTGAGCCTGTACCCCAAAGGGAAGATATCCAGGAAGCCCGATTGTTGCCTTATAGGGCTACGTCCGATTTGGAGGACATTCATTTCATGTTCGACCGTTATGACCTGGACGGGAAATCCAAGAAGATCCTGAAACAGAATGCCACTTTTCTGAAGGACCGTCCCAACATGAGAGTGGAGATTCAAGGCCATTGTGACGAGCGTGGTACCAACAATTACAATATCGCTCTTGGTGAACGACGGGCCAATTCGACCAAGCAGTATCTCACTGCACTAGGTGTAGACTCCTCCCGAATCCATATCATCAGCTATGGGGAAGAGAAACCCTTCTGCATGGAGAACAATGAAAATTGCTGGTGGAAGAATCGCCGGGCGCACTTTTTAGTCGCCGAGTAATATTTTGTTGCGTATTTGCTTCCGCCGTTTGTTCGGCTATAATAAAGCCCGTGATGGACTATCCATCACGGGCTGTTTTATTTCCTCGCCTTTTCGCTTGCAGGAGCACTTCTCTGAACAGCTTTTCAATCTTCATTTCTGAGAAACCGACATTATGAAAAAATTAAAAATTCCGGGGCTCTTTTTTTTACTTCTTTCCATTTTTATATGCGGGAATAAGGTCAATGCAGGGATCTTTGATGACGATGAAAAAAACTGGGAACGTGTATTTGTTGAATTGAAAAAAATCAATTCCCGCCTGGTGACACTGGAGACAATTAAATTCAAATCGATCCAGCAATTCCAGGAAAACCTCTTGCAACAAATAAAAGAGATTCAAGGCCTCTTACCCCAACTGCAGGGGGGCATTGAGCAGAGCCGGGCGGAATTCTTCAATTATATAAAAAAAACAAATTCGAAGTTGCTGGATTTGGAGGGTCACCTCAAAAACGAAATCACCGCCGAATTTGCCCAGCAAAGGAGCCACAATCAGCAGCTAAAATCCGATCTGGACAGTCAATTCAGCCAGTTGACGGACGAATTGGCAAAAGATCTGGAAAAACTTGCAAAATCCAACAATAAATCTTTTCTTGCAATTTCCAATAAAAATACAGGATCTCTTCAGACAATCGTCCAGGGACTCAACCAGCAGAATCAGGCGTTGGAAAACTACAACAGCATTATCAAATCGGAACTGGTTCCCACCATTGCGGAGAACAGACGGACGCTTCTTTCGGAAGTGGCTAGGGCAAACCAGAACAGCAACTTAATATTGAAAGAAAATAATGAGTCCATTAAAGCCGGATTTTCTGAAATAGATTTAAAAAACCAGAAATTGATCGAAATTCTGGGTAAAAGCTTCGCTGAGGAGCAGGTGACCAAAGGGCAGGTTGAATTAATCGGTCAAAACCTTAAAATCACCAACCAGAATATAAAACTCAATAATGACCAGGTGGTCAAACTGAAAGAAATACTGGACGGCCGCCTTGATAATATTTCCAAAGAACAAATCGCCTTTCAAGCCAAGATAAAAGGTGACCGGCAGAGTGTTCAGGAATCTATTGTGCAGGGTAACCGGGAAACGGCCGATGGTCTACAGGCCCTGCAAACTCAAAATACGGACTTGCTGAACTCGTCCAAGGCGATCGCCACGCATTCCGCTCAATTGGAGGAGAAGCTGGATCAAACGGTTGCCAAACTTGAAGACACCCAAAGCAACATAGATATTGCCAATCAAAAACTCGCCAAGTTGATCGAGATTTTAAAAACCATCGCCTTGGAGCAGTCGAAAGTGGGCGATGTGATGAAATCCCAACAGGAAATAGAAGCGATTCAGAAAGAAGTGAAAAATGCCCTGAATGAGGTGAAGGGAAGCCAGGGCGAGATCAAAGAAGCGCTAGGGGATTTAAAACGCAAGGCCAACGTCAATATTTCCCGCAACGACGACATCAAAAAGGCTCTCAAAAAAATCCGCACCCGCGGTTCATCCAAACCCGCGAAGGGCAAGTAACTGGAGAAGCGGCTTCTTCATAGAATTTCTTCTTGGGCCATTTGCTTCAATAATTGGTTTCCCCATTTCAGGGGGTCCTCTCCTATCCGGTTCGTTTTTTCATATGAAATAAGAATAAATGGCCAGAGTCCAGTCAGAATTTATTTGTCAAAGTTGCGGCCATCGGGCGCCGAAGTGGCTGGGAAAATGCCCGGGTTGCGAGGGATGGAACACGTTTGCCGAGGAACATGTGAGATCGGCCGCTGTTTCCCGTCGTTCCCCAACCGGGGATCGGTCCCAAGACGGCGGGGGTGTTCTGCCGGTCAGCCAGGTTCAAACCTTATCCCAAGACCGGCTTTCGACGGAGTTGAACGAGTTTAACCGGACATTGGGGGGCGGGCTGGTTGCAGGATCCCTGGTTTTGATCGGCGGTGATCCGGGAATCGGCAAGTCGACTCTTCTACTGCAAAGTATGGGGAGGGTCGCCCAATCGGGGAAAACGGTCCTTTATGTTTCGGGTGAGGAGTCCCCGTCGCAGATCAAATTGCGGGCGGAGAGACTCAACGCGTTGTCGGACAATCTTCTTATCG
>ERZ651768.2071-NODE-2071-length-14244-cov-16.972189_pt1 | contig 14244 bp, 11 predicted proteins | sample MGYA00514754_ERZ651768 | MGnify/ENA metagenome assembly ERZ651768 | reverse complement strand
GATAGTACTATAGATACGTGAATACCAAGGGAGCCTGGTGATAGTTCCTCTGGTAATCTTCTTGGATCTTAGCCCACGCCAGCCAAGGGTTGTCCAGATAGCAGCGATCATAGCATCCGTAGAAGGCTTACCCCCCTCTTGCTTCGCAAAATCTATTAGGAATTTGATAAAAATAGATTGTGCGCCCTGACTAAGATGAGCGGCCATTCTCTCAGCACAAGTATCATCATTACCAGATAGCAAAACATCCTTGTGCGATTTGGCAGATTGCAGTTCTTCTTTATAGTCGTAACTACCAACAGGATCACTTAGCTTGGCAAACTGAAACAAACTCAATAATGCTTTTGCCGCATCCATTGCCGGTTCAACCATTTTTTTCCCAACAATTGCCACAGCTCCAGAGACCACGGTATTAGGTGAGTTCCCATTTTCACGTGAGGCTTCGGCCGCAGCTAAGGTTGCTTGACCACGCTGATTAACATAAGCATTGAGCGCAATATTCGCAATTTTCTCGCCGTATTCATTTGGATACTCACGACATAAAGCAAATACTAAATTAGCTTCAAAGGATTTTGTAGACGCATCAAGAATTGAAGTTTGATGGATTTTAGATACTTGAGTTTTCGGATCCATCATTGAAGCGCCACTTGTATCCTTGAGAGTTTCTCTCCGATACTGAGCGCCCACCTGCTTATCGAGTGCAGTTATCTGCTCATTATATGGAGAAATCGCCTCAACCACAGGCGTATCCAATTCTTTAGGTAGGTTCAGACCTTGATTATTACCAAACCAGCTCTTTAGAGAAAGACTGCCTTGGGGTTCAAAATCGGGGTTTTTCCCATTTAGTTTCATAACCGCCGTTAATGCTTCGGGAATGTACGCTATGTTCGTCACCAGAGCTCCCTTTTTAGAAGCAATCGGATTCTCTGGAGTGAAGATACCATCCACACCAAAGTACTCCATAAACCATTTTTCTTTTGCAAGAGCGTCATCACCCGAACCTGCAAGCGAACCCGCATGACCACATGCTTTACTCAGCTTCGCCTTCCACCTACCAACCACACAGGCAACTATTGGCTTGTCCGTTTTAATATCTTTCTCGTAATATCCTCCCGGCTCACTATACATAACAGCAGCCTGCGAACGATCGTCATTATCCAGTGCGTAAAGGAATTCTTTAGGTCCATATTGAATGTAAACATCCTTACCACTTGATACAGAGGTCGTAGTCCCCCAACCTGCTGTTGCAAGATAAACCGCAATAGTCGTGGTGAAGTTTCCAGAATTAGAGAAAAGAGCAATCGAACCTTTAATTAGCGATTCTTCAGGAGCATTACCACCCAATGCTCCTCCAAGACGAACATGGTTCCATGAATCAGCAAGACCCAAGCAGTTCCCTCCAAAAAGATCCACCCCATTCGTCTGGCAAATAGCTCGCATAATGCGCGAATCTTTAACCGCAACTTTTTCTGTGAGAATAATAGCTTTTTTAAGATCAGGGTTATCCCTTACTGCTTCAGCAATACCATCTTTAACCCCTGAGGGAGGCAAGTAAACCACCACGGTGTTAAATTTGTGGCCCGCAGCCATGCCTTCTTTGATTGAATTATAAACTGGTATTTTGCCATTTTTAGTAGTGAGAAATTTCCCAGACTTACCTGGACCCGTGCCAAAGACAATATTTCCACCCGAATAATCATTGCTAATCGGGGTAACACCTGAACTTTCTTTTCCTAAGATATTTAAAACAACTACCCTGTCATCCTTGGTAGCAAGCTCACTTAGCGAATTAATACCAACGTAGTAGGGGAACTCTCCCACACCTTGCTTATGCATTTTTCATATCCTCCGATTCTGCTTTTTAATAGATATTAATTAAATTATTTAATATTCATTTTGGTCGCAATTTCTTTTTTGCCGCCATTCATCATCCATTTATTGATTGCCATGGCATAGTTGATCACCTCAGACATTGCGCTATCGTGTCCAAAAAATCGGTAAGGGATTTCTAATGATTCTAAAACGTCACGTAAATAGCCCATTCCCCTTATCAGGTTGGGTCCACCGCGGCCAACTACGACAAACAATGGCTTAGGTCCATTCGTTTGGAAAAATCCTCTAAGTCCATCACCTATAGCACGAAATGTTTCATAAATATCTGTATTGTTCGCTTTACCACCAATTATGAATAAAACGTTTGATTGTTCCAACCAATGTTTGAAAGTGATGTTTGAAATTTCATTCATCTTCTCGTAAGGAGGGTTCCCTCCAAAATCAGAGGAAATAGTCGCCGCTTCACCAAGTAATTCAGTAACCATAGCATTGGCTCCACCACCAAAAGTCGGAGCAGTAATGCTCCCTTTGTCATTGATCACATATACGTCACTCTGCCCTTGATAAGTCCGCAGTTGATTGATCTCTTGCTCGAACTCCGAGTTATCTTCTGCAAAAATATGTGACGGAAGTTCCAAACGCTTCCAGGCTGGATCATCTTGATCAAAAGCACATTTAAAGTCGCAAGCCAAAGGAGTGTAGCGCCCACCTTTGCCAGGCATCATCCTAATCGGATTCAACTCAAGCATCGTCATTCCATAGTTATTGTATAAGTCCCACAATTTAGGCAGATTCTGCACCAATGGACTTATGATTGCTGGTGGAGCGCCTAATCCAACAAGAGCATTGGATACGTGAAATGCTTTGAGTCCGGTCAAAGCATCAAATGGGACAACCGCAATCTTATCCTCTGGAAGTTCTTCGATGTCTACTCCACCATGATGCGTTAGCGTCATGATCGGAGCTCGATGAACCGTGCTATCTGAAATTGAAAAATAAACTTCATGGTCTGCAGGAACCGCCGCTTCATAAGTAACACCATCCGACTTCGCAGAAATATTTCCTATTTTGTGCTCGGCAAAATAGAGACGTTCCTTTTCCTTGAGAGCATCAGTAAAATTCTTTGCGCGCCCAATAAGTCCAGACTTTCCTTTTTTACCGACGCCTCCCTTGAACACAGGTTTAATGAAGATCTCTCCATGTTTTTTAATCATATCTTTAATATCGTCGACACTCAGTTCCGGACCTCGAACCTCTGAATGAGGATACTCAACTAAATCCAGCAACTTCCTGCCCCAGAGCATGCCGGTTATTTGCATTTTTAATCTCCTACTTAGCGAATGTTAAATATTTATTCCTTACAACAATCTCATGAGGTGTCATAACTAACTTAATTCAATCTAATCAACTAGTGATTGGATAAACACAGAAAAGCACTACAGAGCAACGACTAACCACATAATCTATTGGCTTAAGAGGCTGTATTGTAGATAAATTCAGTTTTTTGTCAATATCAATGAAGGTGATTCTGGGCTAATTGCAAAGGAGAGGTATTTTTATTTCTTAAAAATTGGAACTAATATACTTGGCCTTTTGAATCACGCACGATAACAGAGGGATCTATATGATTGATGTCAGGGCACCCGGTAAGAATCATTGCTTTTTTTAATTCGCTTCGTTTTTGATCTAGATAAAACTCTACGCCTTCTTGAGCAGCCCCAAAAGCAGCTATACAAATGGGCCTTCCAATCATAACGGCATCAGCACCAAGTGCTAACATTTTGAGAATATCTATTCCCTCTCTGATACCACCGTCTACAAGAATCTTCACCCGCCCTGCAACAGCACTTGCTATCTCCGGCAGTACCTCGGCAGTCCCTGGCATTGTATCCATCACTCTACCACCATGATTTGAAACAACTATCGCATCGGCTCCAGCTTCAATAGCAGCAAGAGCCGTCTTCGTATTCATGATACCTTTGAGAATAAAGGGAACTGAAAGGTGAGACTTTAATTCAAGTAGTTCTTCAATGGATTTAGGACCAACAGCCTGATTTTTCATTGTCATAGTCTTAAATGATACCGCATCAATATCGATACCTACAGCAATAGCCCCAGCATCTTCGGCAGCTTTGAATCTTTTAATGATGTCTATATTGAAGGCACGGGGTTTAAAAACAGGAATACCCAGTCCTCCTAATTTCTTAATTACCTCAAGGCCAATTAGGTATTTGTTTGGACTAGCGCCATCACCAACCATACCAATAGTTCCCATGCTAATACACCCATTGACTACGGCCGCCGCATATTCCTTTTCATCCATCCCCCCTGCAAGGTTGGTTTCCATTCCCGTGATAGGGGCTGCAAGGATGGGAATTGATAGCCTTTGTCCAAATAGATCTATCGATAAATCAGGATCTTTAACGTTGTGAATGGTGCGCAGATTAACCTTATATCTTGCAAGAGCATGGAGATTCTCGGTAAAAGAAGAACCTGAGCCTATCCCACCAATTCCGGGCACCTTACCAGCACACTCAACTCCATCACAAACAGCGCAGGCTTTACAGGCAATATAAAATTTCTTTCGTGCGTTATTACGTATAACTTCCCAAGTAAGCTCGCCTGGCTCTCCCACTTTTATTTGAATGGTCTGCCGAGCTAAATCATTAATTCGAATTGCCTCTTCGCGGGTCTTAGCGGTGGTGATGACATATCCTGTCTTACCCAAATTACTCCGAAGTTCTTCAGCAGAGTCACCTGCTTCCTTCAGAAAAATAATTTCTTTGACTCCCTTGATCTTGCGAGCGTCATCCACCCCATTAATAGATAAAATTTTTCCTGCCCTTGGAATAATTGCTCGCTCGACTGATATCAGTTCATGCTTTTGTTCAAGATCAGTTGGTGTGTCACCGAGCACCACCTCAATGGCAGCTTTCATTAAATTGACACCTGTTGCCAAAGGGTAAGTAAAAGTTGACATCCAACCGCCACTCAGTCTAGCAGCGATCTCGATAATTTTGGGCCCGTCTGCAGTAAGTTTGATATCCCCTTTCGCCGCGCCAATATCGATCCCCAGCGCTTTAATCGCAGAACAAAACAATTTAACAGCCTGATCCTGCTTTTCTTGAAGTTGATTGGAAGGAAGTGTATGACCAACCTCCACAAAGTATGGTGCGCGTTCGATAATTCGATCAGCAATACCGGTCACTTGAATACGACCATCAAAAACCAAAGCATCTAGACTAAGTTCCGGGCCCTCCATGAACTCTTCAACGATCAGTTTCCCACTAATTGAAGCTTCTTTGGCTTCGTGGAAAGCTGAGGGGGCTTCATGAGGTTCACTAATCATTTTAACTCCTCGTGCCCCCATATTGTCACAAGGCTTGATAACCAAGGGTAAGGACATGTCCTTAATCGCAGCATTAAGGTCGTCTATGGTCCAAACAGGTCTAAAGTGTGGGACCGCAATACCCATTTCATGCAACCGTCGACGCATCTTTATCTTGTCTGTTGAACGTTCAGCAACCTCGAAGGGGATCCCCGGTAAATTTAACGCGTTAGCAACCGCCGCTACCGTTTGTGATGCATCTGTACCAACCGTCATCACTCCATCAAGTGGACAGGACACGTGAAATTGTTTCGCTGCATTAACGGTTAGATTAATATTACGAGTGCTAACTTCGATCGGATAATCTGCCATCATCATTCCTTCTGCATCGCCATTGTAATCAGTCACAACAACTTTAAGCCCCATAGATTTGGCAACCTTGATAGCAGGAACCTGAAATACTCCTCCTCCTATAACTAACAAGTGTCTCTGTCGCTTTTTAGTCATAAAGTTTTCTTTTTCACGCGTTTCTTTGAAGAACTAACTAAAGTCACTCCGAAGATAACCAGGATCATTCACTAATTTTGAGCTATACACCCTACTTCTTATCGACAAAACACAAATTCCCATTAAACAATCGTTGTACGCTGTAGCGCAGGCGGGCACAAACACTTGAGTTGTCCCCAGTTAGCCAAAAAATAATTCGCTGTTGACTCACATAAAAATATTGCTTCCTGCTATCGCAGATCAGTTATCTGTTATTTGTGTAAAACTGCTATTATCTGCAACCAAGTGGAGCATTTTATGAACTTTTCAATAATTAAGTGCGGGGCAGTTGGACGAATAAGAGGTTCACCGCTCGCTCAGGGTTCATAGGAAAAGATAAATTCATGAATTGATTCCAAGTCACTTCCACAATGCCACTCATCACAGGCCAGCCTAAAAGGCTGTAGTCCAACTCTCTTAAGCGTGTTATCATTCTTTTTCTTTTGTCCATAGAGTCATATACTCCACCACATTCTAAAATAAGGTTCGGCCGAAATTTTTTTAATACAGTGAGCCCCCCTTCCACAATAGCGCTTTCGTACCCCTCTGCATCAATTTTAATAAAATCTAATCTTTCCAGTTTTTCTTTGACAGCAAACTCATCCAGCGTGATCGTTTTGACTTGTATTTTTTTCGCTTTTTTCCCATCGGTTATCCATTCCTTAAAATCTGCCGGCGAATCCAGACGGGATAGTCTTGCGTCCAATAGTTCATTTTCATCGTATTGGATATAGAAATCCATAGTTTTACTTTTATCGCTTAGAGCGTAAGGGGAAACAATAACCTGATTAAATTGATTTGCCACCACTGTTTTATTTAAAGCGTCAAAAAGAAAAGGGGTGGGTTCAAATGAGTAAACTCTCCCTTGGGCCCCAACTCCATTTGCCATAGTTAAGGTCCATTCTCCAATATTTGCTCCAACATCGAAGACGATCATTCCAGGTTTGCAGAATTTACTGATTATAGGCTCTTCTCTAAACGGCTCAATTAAACGTTGATGCCCTGTATAGTCGATGGTTTTAGGTACGTACAAGAAGTCTCCCGTATCGAGAGTGATGTATCCCCCAGGCCAATTTTTTTCCACAAATTTGTCCATCTTTTTTCTAGATCTACGCCGCTTTACTGAAGAATGAATTCTGAGCTTTTTTTGTTTGCGAAGGGTCCTCAACTCCTTAAGTGTATTTAAAAATTTAGGGAGATTAATACCTTCTTTGTCATATTCGAACATAAATTTTCCTCATAGAATAATTCCGTTTAACAACCCACATCTCCAGCTTATATAAATATAATTAAACCTAAGACCTCAGATGATCTTTTAAGAATCAAATTTGTTTGATTTTACAATAATCTCTGGTGATAATCACCTTATGCTCCAGTTTTAAAATAAAACCTCACATTGCTGCTGACCTAATGCCAGAAGCCTCCAAAGAAGATAAGCGAGTTACTCGAGATGGCCTGACCTTAGCTAAAATAATATACTTCTTATTGATGCCCTTTCGCCCTAACCTTCTTAAAACCTATATGGCTCTTGATCGTTTTATAGAAGTACCTATCGACCAGCTAAAAGTAGATGGGATAAAAGGCATATTAATTGATGTCGATGGAACGCTAGGACCGCATCACGCACGTAAGTTTTCCAGTGAAGTTGTTGAACACATTAGTAAAATGGTTGACCACGGGCTCAAAGTAGCAATTTATACCAACGCATTTGAAGATAGGTTTCATCAGTTCAAGGGTATTAACGTGGTAACTAATGTTCTACCAAAACCAGATAAACGCGGCTTTGAAAAAGCCATGACAGATTTTCTTGGCTTGGATGATCCAAGTGTCGTATGCATGATTGGCGATAATTTCCTTACTGATGGAGGAGCGCGTTTAGCAGGAATGCATTTCGTTCATATTCGCCCTATTCGGGGGGATGAATCTTTTATCCACTCATTTACAAGAAAACTCGCATTCAAAGTTGCTCAGTTTTACTTCCCTAACTCCTTCCCTTAAGTAATATATAGAAACTTAAATAATTGCTTTTAGAAAGAATATTGTCTTGCAAATCAAGAGCCGTCAAAATAGTGTTTACTTCCTAATAAATATAAGAATAATAGGATGTCAACCCAAAGACACTTGATTTTTGGTGCCCTGTTGTATTAGGGCTCTTTGCTTATTTATAAGGACGTGGAATGACTTCGGAAGAAATTAGAAACTATTGCGAGGAAGCACTAACCATTTCCAAGCAACAGGGAACCCGAGATGGGTTGACATTTCTAATTGGTGAAAAACTTAGCCTAGTCTATTACCTATTAAAAACTGAGCGCAACAAGCTTAAGTTCCTATATCCGGACAACCTCTCAAGAAACAAAGAGAACCATGCTCTAAAGCAAAACAAAAATCTTCAACTGAGCTATACATTCACGATTAACGAGAACTACAGAGGGATATTCGAACAGGTTGATCATCTGGAAAAAGTTCTTAATCAGTTTGTAAGCGAAATCAAAAGGTCTTTCCCTCATAAAAACATTCAAGATTACCTAAATTCTTTCCCAAGGCTAGCTTTTAAAGAAGACTTACCTTTTGGGGCAACCGACTCCCCTGGGGAAAGTTCTTCGATGACAACCCAAGACATTTTTTCTGAAGTAGAAGATATTTTAATTGTTAATGAGATGCATAATTTATTCGCCTAACAGTCCAATGGAAGAACCCACTAGCAAAAACAATTCTGAAGAGCCTTCTTCAAATAGTTCTCCTGTAAAGCCAGTAATTAAAGATAGTACCCGCAGAGCTTTAGCGTTTATAATTCTATGTGCTTGCACCGTTCTTATTTTGTTCACTGGGCCAGGATTTTCGTTTGGATTGCAGGTCGTTCTCTCTTGTCTCCTGCTATTTTTCTTATTTTGGTTGGCCACATAAAACATATTACGCGTTCATAAATTGTCTAGCAGGATTACCCCTAATGCTGTTAAAGAAAACCCCAGAGCGATAAAGCTTACTCTGCACAGTTTGACATATTTTTTTTCCATTTCCATTTTATCATTAGACAAAGTTTTCTTCACCTCAGCCTGTATTTTTTGGCCTACCGAATGAGAAAGTTCATCACGGGCCGCAATCAGTTTAGACGCGACTAATCCATCAACCTCCTCTAATATCTTTTGGGTAAGAATAGGCGTTTGCTTGTCGATTTCCTTATGAAGCGCACCGAGTCCCTCTTCAGTAAACCGGTCCATTTTTACTTTTAAGATATCCAACCTTTCCCGAATTATTTTTTCCAGTTTAGGTTCTATATTCTCCTGTATCTTCTCCAAGCAGTCACGTGCATTTCGAATTGCCTCATTTAGGTTTTCCTCTATTTCTTCTTCAAGAGCTTCTTTACGTGATTCGACATGCTCTTCCAGAATTTCAAGTTTATTCTTAATATCAGTAATAGTTTTAAAATTTTCCTGAGCCTGTCGCATCTGCTCCTCACTATTCATATTTCATTACCCTAAAAAAATTCATTCGAAAATCAGATATAAATCATAACCCCTTAAACCTGGAAACAGAAGTTCTTAATCTCTAACAGCAGAGCGAGACTCGATCCAACTTGACTTTACGTACACTAGCTTATAAATTGATATTAAAGGAGTTATACATGCGAAGACTAATCGATAAATTTGAGGAGTATCTGATTGGAGAAAAAGACGCGTCTCCTCATACAATCTCCGCCTACCTCAATGATCTCATCCAATTTGAAATATTTCTAAAAGAAACTGGGCATGCCTGCGCCAATTCCCAGGTCCAAATCGAACAGATAGATCGACTGGCGATTCGATCCTTCATGGGCCGACTCTACGAGAAGTCCCACTCTGGAGCATCCATGGGGCGAAAGCTATCCACCTTGAGCTCCTTTTTTAAATTTTTATGTCGTGAAGGTCATATCAAGACAAATATTATAAAGACCATTCCTGTGCCTAAAAAAACAAACAGACTACCGTCTTATCTATCGGTTGATGAGGTTTTTCGTTTGTTAGAACTGCCCAAAGCTAACTCGTTTGCAGGGGCTCGGGATAAAGCAATCTTTGAAATGTTTTATGATACGGGAATTCGTATAAGCGAATTGGTTAGGTTATCACTAGAGGATTTAAAAATAGAACAACGAACTGTGAAGGTATTAGGCAAAGGGAACAAAGAAAGGCTATTGCCTCTCGGCAAAAAAACCACCGAAATTATTAAATGCTATTTAAAGTCCAGAGCCGAACATATAAAAAACAAAAATCCGACTTCATCTGCACTCGGATTATTTTTAAACCAACGTGGCCAAACTATTTCGACTAGAGGTGTACGGAAAATAATGAGCCAGTATATCCAAGCTAATAATTTTCCAAAAAATATTTCCCCGCACTCATTGCGCCACACTTTTGCGACTCACATGCTAGAAGCAGGTGCAGACTTACGGGCAATCCAAGAAATGCTCGGGCATTCCAGCCTATCGACCACTCAGAAATACACCCACCTTACGGTTGACCGACTGATAGAAACTTATGATAAAGCGCATCCGAGAGCACGAATGAAACCAAGAACTTCTGGTCATTCACCAACAGTTGTTATAAAGTAAGAAGCCTAAGTAAAATAACTCCTCATACTATAATTAGGAATCGATAATGCGTGGTACAACTATCATCGCTGTAAGGCATAACGGGCGTGTTGTTATGGGAGGAGACGGCCAGGTCAGTGTCGGCAGTACCATTATGAAACACTCCGCAAATAAAGTTCGACGTATGTATAGTGATAAGGTTATTGGCGGATTTGCTGGTGCCACGGCAGATGCATTCTCCTTGTTCGCTCGCTTCGAAGAAAAGTTGGAAAAGTTCCAAGGAAATCTACCCCGTTCGGCTGTAGAGTTAGCCAAAGACTGGCGCACTGATAAGTTACTGCGCCGCCTTGAAGCCATGCTAATAGTAGCCGACAAGGACCATTCGTTTCTTATTTCTGGGAACGGAGATGTTATCGAAGCAGATGATGGCATACTTGCTATCGGTTCTGGGGGTATGTTTGCTCAATCAGCTGCAAAAGCCTTGCTCAAACACTCTCAACTCAATGCTCGAGAAATTGTTGAAGAGTCTATGGATATCGCCCAGTCGGTCTGCGTTTACACAAACTCAAATCTTACTATAGAAGAATTATAGATTATGGATACATTCACTAACACATCTCTTAAAGAACAAATTTCGCACGATGCGTTTGTTGCATCTTTAACACCAAAGGAGATAGTAGCAGAACTTGAAAAATTTATCGTAGGACAAAATAAAGCTAAAAGAGCGGTAGCGATTGCCCTTCGCAACCGATGGCGAAGCCAACAATTACCTGAAGATATCCGCGATGAAGTAGCCCCAAAAAATATACTGATGATCGGTCCCACTGGTGTTGGTAAAACAGAAATAGCCCGGCGTTTAGCCAAACTAGCTAATTCACCATTCATAAAAGTTGAAGCATCAAAATATACAGAGGTAGGCTATGTAGGACGTGATGTAGAATCCATGGTTCGTGACTTAGTAGAACTTAGCAAAAACATGGTAAAAGAAGAAATGGAAAAAGAAGTCCGAGAAAAGGCCCGGGTACTAGCTGAAGAGAGGTTAATAGACCTTCTTTTACCTCCACCAGCAGGACAAAAAAGTCCAAAAGATGACCCAGACTCAGATGCCCTAGGAAAACAGCACTACAACAGTACTCGTGAAAAATTTGCAGCCTACATAAAAGAAGGTCGCTTTGATGAGCGTATGGTTGAAGTCGAGACACAAGAAAATCCTGGTCCTATGGTTGAAGTTTTTGGTGGTGGTATGGAAGACATGGGAAGTAACATAAAAGACATGCTGGGCTCTATAATGCCTAAAAAAACAAAAACAAAGAAAATGAAAACTCCCGAAGCTTTTAAAGTACTTTGCCGTCAAGAAGCAGACAAGCTAATTGATCATGACAAAGCTACTCAGGAAGCACTCGAACGGACAGAAAAAAGTGGTATCATTTTCATTGACGAAATAGACAAAATTGCCGGGCGCCAGGGAGGTCAAGGGCCGGATGTATCTCGTGAAGGAGTACAGCGAGATTTATTGCCTATCGTAGAAGGATCCTCTATTAATACTCGATACGGCATCGTCAAAACTGACCATATCCTGTTTATTTCGGCAGGAGCGTTCCATTCGTCCAAACCTTCCGACCTTATACCAGAATTCCAAGGACGATTCCCCATTCGTGTCGAACTGGATTCACTTACGGAACAAGATTTTGTTCGCATTCTTACAGAACCTGATAATGCTCTAATCAAGCAATACATAGCTCTTCTTAAAACCGAAGATATAAAGCTTGAATTCACTGATGAAGCCGTTAGTGAGATTGCTAAAATGTCAGCAACTGTTAACACACGAACAGAAAATATTGGTGCAAGGCGACTCCAGACAGTCATTGAAAAACTTCTGGAAGACATATCTTTCGACGCGCCAGATTTGTCTGGGCAAACAATAATACTTGACAGAGAAAAAGTCCGGGAAAAATTGGACAGCATAATTCAAGACGAAGATCTGAGTCGTTACATTCTTTAACACCACCTAATGAAAAAACGCATTCAAAAAGCAGAGACTCTTCTTGAGGCTCTTCCCTTCATCAAGAATTTTTACGGGAAAACCGTCGTAATTAAGTACGGCGGCAGCGCAATGTCCTCCGATCAACTAAAGGAAGGCTTCGCTCAGGATATTGTCATGATGAAATATACTGGTATTAACCCCGTGATTGTACATGGAGGCGGACCTCAAATAGGAAAAACTTTAGATGCCCTAGGCATTCCATCTCAGTTCATCGATGGGCAACGAGTTACTAATAAGGACATGATCGACGTAGTTGAAATGGTGCTCGGTGGAAAAGTTAACAAAGAAATAGTTTCACTAATCAACCGACACGGTGGGAATGCTGTAGGGATTTCAGGAAAAGATGGCGATCTAATTCATGCCAAGAAACTTAAACGAATCAAACACTCTCCAGAAACAGACCGACCAGAAATTATCGACATGGGACTGGTCGGTGAAATAACCAAAATAAATCCTAGGATACTGGAAGTGCTAGATCAACATGAGTTCATACCCGTTATTGCTCCAATAGGCAAGGGAGAAAATGGAGAAACGCTTAACATCAACGCAGACTTCGTTGCGGCTGCTATCGCATCTGCACTGCAAGCTGAAAAACTTGTGCTAATGACAGACACCGCAGGCGTTCAAAGAAAAAACGGCACCCTTATACCAGAGCTCACTCGAAAAGAAGCCAACAAACTAGTCAAATCAGGAGTCATCCGTGATGGGATGCTACCCAAAGTAACATGCTGCCTTGACTCATTAAAATCGGGTGTTCCAAAAACTCACATCATCGATGGACGCATTAAGCACGCACTCCTCTTAGAGCTATTCACCGAGGAAGGAATAGGAACCCAGATTATTGAATAATTTATTTTAAAAAGAATCACAACTTTAAAAAAATATGCATAAAATAATTTGTCTCGTTATTAACAACCGTCACAATTAAGACCCTTCAAGTTTATTGACAACCGAATATCCTCTTGATAGTTTCTCTAACAAAACTTCGCTCACTTAACTAAACAAACAGATCTATGGTTCCCGCACTCGATGAAAGAAGCCAATCAATACTATTAGAACTTGTTCAGGATCATATAGAAAAAGCCGAGCCGGTTGGTTCCCGCTCACTGGCTAAAAGTCACTTCAACAAACTAAGTCCCGCAACAATCCGAAACGTGATGTCCGATCTTGAAGAGATGGGATACTTACATCAGCCTCACAGATCAGCGGGAAGAATTCCAACTGATCAAGGATATCGTTTTTTTGTCAATCATATTACAGGTTTTTCTAATCTGGAAAATCTAAACACATCATCCGAAGACGATGAGCGCATATCTAAAAACCAAAGTTTTGACGAAGTTTTAGAAACCGCATGCAGTCAAGTATCCGAAAGTTCTCATCAAACAGGGCTCGTAATGCTACCAACCTTTTCAAACACTCGCTTCCACCACATTCAATTCACAAAAGTCGGGTTACGGGAAGCTCTCGCTGTTTTTTATTCAGAACTAGGAGTAATTCAAAATAAAATAATCCCAATTGAAAAAGAGGTAACGCAGGAACAACTAACATCTATATCAAAATATCTTAACGAAGAGTTTAGTGGAAAAACCATAAAGGCAATTCGTGCTGATTTGATGCGTCGCATCAGAAGTGAAAAAGAACATTATAATCAGCTAACTAATCAGGCCATGGAACTTTCTAAGAAGGTTTTCAATGAAGAAAATGAAAATGAGACCCTACTGGTCGAAGGAAAGTTGAACATCTTTAATCAACCTGAATTCACTGTAGATCTTGAAAAAATAAAAACCTTGTTTAAAACTCTTGAAGAAAAAACTAAGCTAATCAGGCTATTAGATTCGTGTCTTCAGCAGGATGGATTGACAGTTCTTATTGGTGCGGAAAATAGCGATGAAGAAATGAGTGGGTGCAGTTTGATTGCTAACAATTACG
>ERZ651768.2070-NODE-2070-length-14247-cov-5.427594_pt1 | contig 14247 bp, 10 predicted proteins | sample MGYA00514754_ERZ651768 | MGnify/ENA metagenome assembly ERZ651768 | reverse complement strand
CCCCGGTTGCGGATAGGGGTCGGACAGCCATCCAATGGGGGCGAGACAGTCCCCCACGTGCTCGGGAAGTTCAGCAAAGAGGAAGAGCCGCTCATCGCCCGGGCGGTCCAAGATGCCGTCTCGGCGGTGCAATGCATGCTGGAAGAAAGCATAGACGTCGCAATGAACCGATATAACGTAATTGGTCATTAATCGGGGAATTAGATAGGGTGTCTTGTGCCGCATCCTGTTTTCCCGGTGTTTCGCCATTTATGAAGAAGTTATTTTCGTTAGTGCTATTCCTTTTGTTCGCCGGTCTGGTGGCCTGTTCAGGCTCTACCGACGCTGAATCGACCCTCCCGGCTCAAAAAATAGACCAGACCAAAACTGGCACTTCCGTAACGACCGGCCTGGCCACCTCCACACCCGAACCTTTACCCAAGGTTTTCCAAGCTCCCGAGGAAATCACGAGGGTTAAGCAATTCAGCGACGCCGCCGACCGGGACCTCTTCCGGCTAACCAAAGAGCTGGTGCCCGGCAGCGGAGACATCCCCAGAACCCTTCCTGGCAGCACAGTCGCATTGCGGGTGGGGCATACGGAGATTTTCTGGTTGGTGGACTTGACCGACACCGAGACCTACGAGAGCGAATTCAGGCTGGCTCTGGTCACTCCTCACGCCTATTGGTACCTGGAAGACGGCTTGGACATCAGCATGTCCCGGCTAGAGCGGTCGGCCTCCCGGTTCGAAGAGGATATCTATCCGGTGGTGACCCAAGTCTTCGGCACTGAATGGATCCCTGGCATCGACAACGACCCCCGGCTGAACATCTTGAACGCCCGGCTTAAGGGCGTCGCCGGCTATTTCAGCTCCACCGACGAATACCCCACCGCAGTCCGGCCCCGAAGCAACCAGCGCGAGATTATATATGTGAACGCCCTAAACGTGCCGCCAGGCGGGGCTAATTACGACCAGGTACTGGCCCACGAACTACAACACGCCATCCACTGGAACGCCGACGCCTCTGAGGACACTTGGATCAACGAAGGGCTGGCCGAATTATCGTCCAGCATCGCTTTGGACTCATCGTTCTCCATCCGGCAATTCCTACGGAGCGCACCAATTTCACTGATCAATTGGCCGACGTCCTCGGTTAGAGGCATAGCCAACTACGGCGCCGCGTCCCTTTTCATGCATTTCTTCACCGAGCATTTTGGGGGACAAGACAACCTTAAGGCCCTTCTGGCCCAACCGGAGGACGGCATTGCGGGCATAGACGCATACTTGGACGAGACTGGCTATGAAAAGCAGTTCGAGGACGTGTTCCGGTTGTGGGCGGCCGCCAATATTCTGGACGAGGACATCGGAGATGACGGCCCCATTTTGGGTTACGGCGACTTGGACGTGCGCGCCGCCATCTCCGGGACCATCAAGGGTTTGAATGATATCCGGGCGGAAATCCCCCAGTACGCGGTGGAGTACACCGAACTGAGGTCAATCTCAGAACCTGTCACGCTATCGTTCCAGGGTCCAACCACCGTCCCGTTGCTACCGGTGGACGTGGGCTCCTCCGGCTGTTGGTGGAGCAACTCCGGTGACTCCATCGACGCCACATTGTCCCACCGCGTCGATCTGCCACGGGGCTCGACGGCGACGATAGATTATGAAGTCTGGTTCGAGATCGAAGAGGACTGGGACTACGTTTACGTGGAGGTGTCGGTGGACGGCGGAGAAAACTGGCTGATAATCGAGACCCCGGCGACCTCCCCGGAGAACCCTATCGGCCACGGGTTCGGCCCTGGCTACACCGGCCAAAGCCACGGCTGGTTGAAGGAATCCGTCGATCTCTCGCCGTTCGCCGGGGGAGACGTTTGGGTCCGCTTCCAATACGTGACTGACGGAGCCATGAACGCCAGCGGGGCTTGTTTCCGCGACCTGTACGTCGGTATCCCCGGCCCGGCTCCCGGAATAGCGGCCGACGACCCGGGCTGGGAGGCCCAGGGTTTTGTGTTCACCGATAACGTGGTGCGGCAGGAATTCCAGGTGCAGTTGATAACCACCGGGGACGAGCCCCAGGTGCGCCAGGTGACTCTGGACTCCAACAATGCCGGGGATATCACCGTCCAGCCGCCCGATGACGGAGAACGGCTGATCGTCGCGGTGGCGGCGCTGGCCGAAAAGACTAGGCGGCCGGTCAGCTACACGCTAAGCGTCGCGCCTGCTCAGTAACGAAAAGCTTGTACTGGTCTAAAGAATTGGTAGATACCGGGAAGTCTCGTAGTCTGTAACTGTGGCCCGGTATTCGTCCCACTCCATAATCTTGTTCTGTATCACGCTGTGCACGATATGTTCGCCCAGCGCCCCCCGCAGCAATTCGCTCCCCTCGGCCAATGCAATAGCCTCCCCAAGACTGCCAGGCAGGGACCTGATGCCCTTGGCCTGCCGTTCCTCGGAGGTCATGGCAAAGACGTTGCCTTCCACCGGCGGCGGCACGGGGTATTCATTCTCGATCCCCTCGAATCCGGCGGCCAGCATCACGCTAAAGGCCAAGTAGGGGTTGCAGGCAGGGTCCGGGGCGCGGTACTCAACCCGCATTGAGCTCTCGTAGCCCGGCTTGTGGGCCGGCACCCGGACCAGGTCCGAGCGGCTGATGTGGGCCCAGGATACGAACGCCGGGGCCTCGAATCCGGGCACCAGGCGCTTGTAGGAGTTGACCCACTGGTTGGTCACAAGAGTGATCTCCGGGGCGTGGTGCAGCAGTCCGGCGATGAACCGCTTGCCAGTCAGGGAAAGGTGGTGCTCGTCGTCTGTGTCGAAGAAGATGTTCTTGTCGCCTTGGAACAGGGACTGATGAACGTGCATGCCCGAGCCGTTCATCCCAGAGATGGGTTTGGGCATGAACGTGGCGTAAGCCGACTTCAGTTGGGCCAATTCCTTGATGACCAACTTGGCGGTCATAACGTTGTCGGCCATGGTCAGGGCGTCAGTGTATTGCAAGTCTATTTCATGCTGGCTGTGGGCGCCCTCGTGGTGTGAATACTTGACCGGGATGCCCATGTCGGCCAGGTTCAACACCGTGTCCCGGCGCAGGTCGGCCGCGGGGTAGCTGGAGACCTGGTCGTAATAACCCTGTTGGTCCAGAGGCTCCGGGGTTTGAGAATCTTTCAGATAGAAGAACTCGAGTTCCGGCCCCACATAGTAGGTGTAACCGGCCTTGGCCAGCCGCTCCAGATTGCGCTTCAAGGCGAAACGAGGGTCACCGATGAACGGCTCTCCGCGAGGGGTGCGGATGTCGCAAAACATCCGGGCCACAGCATTCTGACGCGGACGCCAGGGTAGCAAGGTGAACGTCGTTGGGTCGGGGAAAGCGCGCATGTCGCTCTCATCGATGCGGGCGAAACCTTCGATGGCGGCGCCGTCGAATCCAACGCCCTGGTCGATGGCATCCTCCAGGTCCTCCACCGTTATGGCGAAACCCTTCAAGTTCCCCAGGATGTCAGTGAACCACAGGCGAATGAACTTGACGTCATTCTCCTGGGCCGTACGTACCACGAAGTCTCGCTCCGCAGCCCGCTCAGAATTCATTCTAGCCTCCTGATTTGCCACTCTATGCAACATCTACCCAAGCCAAAGTTTATCTACTTCAGCGTAACAGTGTATCCGGCCTCACGCACAGCAGCTAGCAAGCAACTAGGGTAGGTACAACATTGATAGCCGCCCTACCCCAGTTTTTACTAACCCTCAGTTTTCAGAGTGCTACTCGAAAGCAGCCTCACCATGCTCGGACTCGTCTAATCCTACAGATTCTTCATCAGCGTCTGCTTTGATTCCTCCAGGAAAGACGTACTTGAGAGCAAGCATAATCAAACCAGTGACGATGAATGCCCAGGCCCCGGCAGCGCCCATTCCCACTAGCTGGTTGACGATTTGTTCTCCTCTGCCAATCTCCAGAGAGTAATATCCAATCCCGACAAACAGGCCGGTCGCCAACGCTCCCCAAAGGCCACCGATCCCATGTACGCCGAAGACTGCCAAAGCATCATCAACCTTGATTCGTTCCACTAATTTAACTGCAACAAAGCAAAATACACCGGCACCTAGACCAATTATTATTGCTGGCATAGCCCCGACATACCCCGAGGCGGGCGTAATCGCCACTAAACCTGCTATCGCTCCTGTAGCCGCGCCAACTGCACTCGGTTTTTTGTCTACTACCCAAGACATCATCAACCAAGTCACCATCGAGGTTGCGGCTGCGGTGTTGGTCACAACAAAGGCGTTAACAGCTTGGCCGTTAGCCGCAAGAGCGCTGCCAGCATTAAAGCCGAACCATCCAAACCATAGAAGGCCCGCGCCGAGCATCACCATCGGAACGTTGGCAGGCCCCATTGATTGTTCTGAGAAACCAATGCGCCGACCTACAACCAGAGCCGCTGCCAAAGCGCCAAAACCAGCACTCATATGGACGACCGTACCACCAGCGAAATCTAGTGCGCCAAACTCCATCAACCAACCGTTCTCGTGCCACACCCAATGTGCTAATGGCGCATATACGATCGTCACCCACAGTACTATGAACAAGCACAAAGCACCAAATTTCATGCGTTCGGCGAAAGCACCAGTAACGAGAGCCGGAGTTATGATGGCGAACATGCATTGGAATATCATGAATGCTTGTCCTCCACCAGCATCTGAATCAGCCGACACTCCGTTCAAACCAAAAAACTCTAGATTCCCGACCAATCCACCGATATCGGGCCCAAATGCTAATGAGTAACCCCAAAGAACCCATACAATTCCTACTAGACCCATACACATAAAGCTATACATTAACGTAGATACGATATTTTTCTTACGTACCAAACCACCGTAGAAAAACGCAACACCAGGCGTCATCAGCAACACTAATGCCGATGCTGCGAGAACCCATGCTGTATCTCCTGAATTCATCTTTTACACCACCGTAGTTTTTATTCAGAATCCCCCATAACCGTCTGAATAATATACAAGTCGGATATTTCCTACAGGTTTCGGAATTGTTACATCGCTGTTGCCAAAATATTAACTATTTGTTACGACATTAACTCTAGCAACTGGCCCGCCCACACAATGGGCGGGCTCTGCCGTATGTATGACATAGATCCAAGCAACCAACTGCCACGTCACAGATGAGCAGCGGCAAAAAGAAGGGCTGCAGATCTGCAGCCCTTCGGGTGTTTCCAAGACCCCACAATCTTGGCCGGAACTCAATCTACTTTTCGATTGGGGCTCCCACGATGCTCCCCCACTCGGTCCAGGAGCCATCGTAATTGCGGACGTTGCTGTGTCCCAGAAGCTGTGTCAGAACGAACCAGGTGTGGGACGAGCGCTCGCCGATTCGGCAGTAGGCGATGGTCTCTTTGCTGCCGTCGATTCCCTTGCCGCCATAAAGAACCTGCAGGTCATCAGCCGATTTGAAGGTTCCATCCTCCGCCACGGCCTGTCCCCAAGGCACGTTGGCTGCGCTAGGGATGTGCCCGCCGCGCTGGGCGCCTTCCTGGGGCAGGTTCTCGGGGGCCAGAAGCTCGCCGGAATACTCGGCGCGGGCGCGAACGTCGACCAGGGAGATGCCGCCCGCGTTAACTTTGCTCAACACTTGATCGCGATAGGCGCGGATGTCCTCGTTGGCGGCTTTTGCCGTGTAGGACTTCGCGGCGTGGCTGACGGCGTCGGTGGTCAAGGGCTTGCCCTCGGCATCCTACTTGGCCCGCCCGCCGTTCATCAGCTTGACGTCGGCGTGCCCGTAGTACTTCATCTGCCAGAAGGCCCAGGCGGCGAACCAGTTGTTGTTGTCGCCGTAGAGGATCACTGTGGTGGTGGTGTCGATCCCGGCGGAACCCAAAAGACTTTCCATGCCTTCTTTGCTGACCAGGTCACGGCTGAGGGTGGTCTGGAGCTGGGACTGCCAGTTCCAACCAACCGCCCCGGCGATGTGGCCGCTGTCGTAGGCTGAGGTATCAACGTCCACCTCAACCAACCTGACGTTGGCGTCTGAGCCGTGATCGGCCACCCAGTCGGTGCTAACCAGTGATTCAGGATGTGCATAATCTGCCATGATTCCCCCTTCTAATTTGTTATCTATGGATCTTTGTGTACATTGCTCTGATATGTGCACGAGCATTTGAGGCAACCCATCCGCTTTGCCCTTTGATGCGTAACATTCGGTGAGGATTCGGTACTTTGGTCGCAGGTTGAATTTTATAATAAGAAATGTCAACTCGCATCCTTTTCATGGTCGCGAACATCTACATGGGTGAGAGGGTTGAATCCGACCGTCATGCTGATAGGTAGCGCCGCCTCTAAATCGGCGGATGATTTTGCAATTTTAGGCTCAATCCGATAAGATAAAGTCGGTTCAGCTGTGGGTCTTGAAAACAGCGAATAAGGGGTAAACATGGGTGATAACCGGTGGCTTCGCAACAGTTTCGTGTACCTGATAATCATCATCGGGGTAATCGTGATCTTCTACACATTGTTGCCCAGCTTCGGCGCCCGCAGCGAAGAACCTTTGACCACAGTTGTAGCGATGGCCAAGAACAATGACATTCGAGAGATTGTCATTGACGGCCGCAAGATCACAGTATTCCCCAAAGGCGCCAGCGCTGCGGGGACCGACCACTTCACCAGCCGTATCGGCCGTGACACAGACGTACTCGGCCTGTTGGTTGAGGCTGGCGTTGACGTAGGACCACCATCCGGCGTGGAGGTGGTCTTCAAGGGCTCCAGTGGTCTAAGCAGCTTCTTCGGACTGATGCTTAACTTCTTGCCATTGATATTCTTCGGCGGCTTGATCCTCTTCATGATGCGTCAGGCCCAGGGCAGCAACAATCAGACCATGAGTTTTGGCCGCAGCCGGGCCAAGATGATGTCCTTCAATAAGCCGACGGTGTCGTTTGCCGACGTTGCCGGTGTCGATGAAGCCAAAGAAGAGCTCCAAGAAGTCGTCGAATTCCTCAAATTCCCCGAGCGGTTCCTCGCTTTGGGAGCCCGTATCCCCAAAGGCGTCCTGTTGGTCGGCTCTCCCGGGACTGGAAAAACGTTGATGGCCAGGGCGGTAGCCGGCGAAGCCGGAGTGCCTTTCTTCCACATCAGCGGTTCCGAGTTCGTTGAGATGTTCGTTGGTGTGGGCGCGGCGCGCGTCAGGGACCTATTTGAACAAGCCAAACGCAACGCCCCATGTATCGTGTTCGTGGACGAGATCGATGCGGTGGGCCGCCACCGTGGCGCCGGTCTGGGCGGTGGACATGACGAGCGTGAGCAGACCCTGAACCAGATATTGGTTGAGATGGACGGATTCGAGACCAACACCAATATCATCGTGATCGCGGCCACCAACCGGCCAGATATATTGGACCCGGCCCTCTTGCGGCCCGGCCGCTTCGACCGCCGGGTGACTATGGACCTGCCCGATATCGAAGGCCGCAAGGCCATCTTGAAGGTCCACGCCTCCGGCAAGCCCCTGGCGCCGGAAGTTACTTTTGACTCGCTAGCCAAGGAAACTCCGGGGTTCAGCGGCGCCGAGCTATCGAACCTGATAAACGAAGCAGCCATCATGGCTGCACGAGGCAACAAGAAATCCATCTTCATGGACGATTTTGAAGAGGCCGTGGACCGGGTCATCGCCGGGCCGCAGAAGAAGAGCCGCCACATCAACCCAAGAGAAAAGGAAATGACGGCCTACCACGAAGCGGGGCACGCTCTGGTGGCCTGGGGTCTTGAGTTCGCCGACCCTGTGCACAAGATATCCATCGTTGCCCGCGGCCAGATGGGCGGCCATACATCATTGGTCCCTGAAGAGGACCGCTACCTGTGGACCAAGAACCAATTCGCCCACCGGATGGCAGTCACCATGGGTGGCCGGGTGGCAGAGCAGATCATCTTCGACGAAGTTACGACTGGAGCCAGCAACGACTTGGAACAAGCCACGAAGCTGGCCCAGGGGATGATCAAGCGTTACGGAATGTTCAACGCGAAAGTGTACGACGAGATGCCGATCAGCGAAGTCATCCACAAGGCCCGCGCCGGAGAGATAGCAACAGTCGAGGTCTACGGAAACGACCTCCTGGTGATAATGACCGACTGCGCTGAATTCAGGTCTCGCAAGGAAGCAGACTTCCAATTGGCAGAATTCAGTGAAGGCCTGATCGAGAAAGGCCTACAACCGGTCACGATAATCATCAAAGATTCCCACAGCCTCGACGGGCTAGGAGCGCCGCGCACCTTCGGCAAGGCCCAGGAAATGGTGTTCTTAGGCCGGGATATGGGCGGTGAAGAGAAGGACTACGGAGAGCGTTTGGGCGAAGAGATCGACCACGCAGTCTCAGTCCTGATCAATACCGCCTACGAACAGGCTGTGGAGACGATAACGACCCATAAGTCCAAGCTCGTCAGACTGGCGGAATACCTGATCGAATATGAAACAGTATCAGGCGAGGCGATGAACCGGCTGTTCAATGCCGATGACGATCCCGGCGCCGAACCTGCCGCTCCAATCACGCCGCCGGAAACGCCGCCGGCGTACAACGCCAACCCCAGTCCGGCTGGCCACCCCCATCCAGCAGCACCCCAGCCCACTCCCACGCTGCCTTCGACGTCAACGGACGGGGATAGTAGTTAAACGGGCATCAATTGCATCAACAAAAAGAAAGAGGACTGGTCTGAGACCAGTCCTCTTTCTTATCCGGAGTTGAACTAGCGTGATTCTTCCACGGGCTTAGTTTACGACTCCACCGCCTCTGCCTCGGTGCTTTCTTGTTCCGTGGGTAACTGACGGAAATAGATACCCCACTGCTGCATCAATCCCTCGACCTCCTTGCTCTCCAGGGCCGTGAGCTCCCTGAAGAACCCGGCCAGGGCGTGCGCAGGCAGGTATTCCTTGTCGCAGACCCAACTGCGTTCAGCGGGCACCACGTAGATCAGACCGCGCTGGTGTTCGCAGGCGGCCCTGATCCGGGTCATGTCATTTCCCGGAATTATGTCCAAGCCAGGTGTCGTCATCTGATTGTCCCTTAAACGAGATTAGCGGCCGCACAAATCAGTCCGAAGGCGCGGTGACGGACAGTATTATACCCCTCCATAAAGTCCAGGCACAGGCACCTTTACTCGTGATCAGAATATGAATCAGATTTAACCATTCAGTCCGATCCTCTCACACAAGCGTATGTAGCCGTAGAGCGTCCTAGTTTAAGGGCGTCGTGTAATTCGGATATCCCTTATAGATGATAGAATCTACAAGGCTTTCGAGATTATAGGGTGTTCGGCCAGATATACCGGCCGTCGCCAGACAGAACACGATAGGCAAAAGGAATAAACGAACATGTTTCAACCCGGAGGCGGACCCAGGCAGCCAGAATTGGATTTTGAAAAGATCATGGGTGGTATACGCGACGGAATCGGCCGCGTATCCCAGAGATTGGGAGGCGGCGGTGTCGGGTTAGGCGTAGCCCTGTTCGTGGGCCTGATCATCGTGATCTGGGCAGCCACCGGCATCTACACCACCAGCCCAGGTGAACAAGCGGTTCTCCGCCTCTTCGGGGACGCCCAGGCAACACCCGTGACCCAGAACGGACTTCACTGGTGGTGGCCCGGTCCCATCGGCAATAAAGACGTAGTGAGGACCGACTTGGTACGCCGCCTGGAGCTCGGCTTTAGAAGCGCGGATGGCGTGGCCAACACCCCGGTGCCTGTGGAAGCCCAAATGATCAGCGGCGACCTCAACATCATCGATGTGCAGATGGTCGTCCAATACGACATCAAGAACCTAAGCCACTACCTCTTCAAGGTTGACGACCCCGGAGAGGACGCCGGTGAGCAACGTAACATTCCGGCCGGCCGCCCCGACGGAAGGACCTTGAAGGATGCCACTGAAGCGGCACTCCGCTTGGTGGTGGGACAACGTTCCCTTGCCGAGGTGCTGGCCGAGGAGCGTGTGAATTTGGAGTTGGATACCGGGGTAAAACTCCAAGAGATCCTTGATGGCTACCAGACCGGCATCAATATCATCAGCGTACAACTCCAGAAGGTGGAAGCGCCCGCGGAAGTCCAAGCTGCCTTCAACGACGTGCTCCAAGCACGCCAAGACAAAGTGACCGCCACTAACCAAGCCCAAGCCTACGAGAACCAGGTGATCCCGGAAGCCAGGGGGCGCGCAGAGCAGATAATCCAGCCGGCGGAAGCATTCAAACGGGCCCGTATCGAAAGGGCTCAGGGTGAAGCAGACCAATTCCTGTCGATCTTGGCACAGTTTAACGACCGGTCTATCACCCTGGAGAACGTGCTCCAAGATACCGATAACGCCGACGGCGACGACGACCCTGCTACCGGCATCGGTCTATCTGATGTCTCCATGATCTCGGCGCCAGATGAAGACGGCGACGGGTTCGACATCCTGGTTTCCGCCATAAACGTGCTGGGTGCAGGCGATTGCGCATTCACAGCCAACCAGGTGCTGTCAACTGACGCTACCGAGATCTGTGCGTTTTCAGCATCATTCGACGCCCAGTCAGGTGACCTGACTATCGGCGAATCGTTCTCCATCGCCTACCTAGGCAATGAAGACCTGACCATCCCTCAGTTCGTGGGGGCTGGGCCCTTCAACGTCCGCCTGAGCAACAAAGCTTTAGACGCTGATATTGAGGTGGTGGACGGCCCGGACGGTGGCGCCGTAAGCGGAGTGGACATTTCAGTGTCAGGATTCGACGCGTCCACCAACATCGTGACGTTACGCGTTCAGTCCGGCGAGGCCCTGCAGGCCGGCGACCGATTCACCGTGCAATATATGAACCGCGAGGACCTCACGGTTCCCTCCACCAGCCTCGTCACCCAGCAGCGTTTATACCTGGAGGCGATGGAAGAGATACTGCCGGGCATCAACAAGATAATCGTTTCACCTGAAGCCGAATCGGTCCTGATACTCGGCGGTCAGGGTGAAATCGTGCCGGTGCCGTTGGGACCGGCAGCCCCGTAAGCCAGCCTGAAGTTAGATCGAATAACTCAAATCACCAGCTAGTTAGTTAACAAGGTATAAAGGGGTCTCCATGAGGAACCTAGTCATAGCCGGGGTATTGGTAATCCTGGCACTAATAGTCATCACACAGAGCCTTTTCATCGTCCAGGAAACGGAGCAGGTGGTGGTCACCCGCTTCGGCGACGTGCAGAGCGTCCACACCTCGCCCGGCCTGTACTTCAAAGCCCCATTCGTGGACAGCGTCATCAACTACGACAGACGGTTGCTGCGCATCGATGCTCCGCCAAGTCAGTTCTTGGACCGGGACATCAACATCCTGGAGATCGACGTCTACGGCCGGTTCCGGATCAATGACCCACGGGCGTTCCTGCAAACACTGACCACCGAAGAAAACGCCCGTAGCATTCTCGCCCAGCGGATCAACTCTTCCCTTCGCGCCGAGGTCGCAGAGCGGAGCCGTGAAGAAATCATCGGCGGCGATGTTGAATTGGACGAGTCCGGCGAACCGGTAACAGACGATGAGGGCAACTCCCGCGTTCAGCCGACCAACTCCCGGACCGAATTACTGCAAGACGTGATCGCAGCGGTCCAGGCCAATCTGGCCCAGGAAGACCCGTCCTTTGGTGTCGAGATGATTGACATCCGCGTCAAGCGCGCCGATTTCCCCCAGGAAGTGGCCGGCAGGATCTTTGAGCGGATGCGCTCTGACCGGGAAAAGATATCCCGCCGCCTGCGTGCTGAGGGTGAGGAGGAAGCCCGTACCAGACGGGCTGCCGCCGACCGTGATGTAGAGGTTATCCTGGCCGGGGCCGACAGAGACGCTAGCCGGCTCCGTGGTGATGGCGAGGCTCAGGCCATCTCCATCTTGGCTGAGTCTCTTAACAAAGACCCTGAGTTCTTCTCCTTCCGGAGGAGCTTGGACGCCTACAAGGCATTCTTGAACCAACGGACGACGGTCATCCTGTCCTCCGACGCTCCTATATTCAGGTTCTTGCAGAGTCCCGGCGAAGGTTCCAGCGAGACCACCAACGGCCAAGCAGTAACCGACCCGTTGGGCCTTCAGCAGAAGTAATTTAGTAACTACTGATTAACGACCGGCGATCCTACGTCCCTCGTCCAGACCCCTAGTGGTCTTCTCGGGGGACGTTATTATTATGCGGAACCCTTGCTCCAGCCGCATAGGCACCTCTTCGGCAGTACAGCCGGTGGCGCAGGGCACGCCGAATTCCTTGCAGGCTTCCAAGATTGTCAGCAGGTTGGCCTGCACATCAGGATGACCGGCGTTGCCCTTGTGCCCCATGGCCACCGACATGTCTCCCGGTCCGGCCCAGATCGCGCCGATGCCCTTGACCTCTCTGAGGATATCCCGCACGTTCTTCACGCCTACCGGGTCTTCGATGATGCCTACCAATAGCATGTTACCGTCGGGGTCCAATGGCCAAAGGTCAGCCGCATCATAGTATTCGGCTGGTGTCAGGCCCCAGTAACGAGGCGCGATCCGGTACCACCACCCCCGTTCGCCCTCAGGCTCGAAATCCGCCACGCCGGGCACCTGGGGATATCGAGCGGCAACCACGGCAGCCTTGGCGTCTTCCACGTTGTCCAGATGGGGCAGAACCAACCCATAGACCCCGGCGTCCAATGCTTGCTTGAGGACCCATTGGTTGCGCTCCCGGAAGTTGGGCGGGACCCGCACGAAGGGAGCCGGGTCCGCCTGCAATGACCCCTTCTCAGACACTTTCTTCCGGTTCATCAGGAACTGGAGCATGGTGCGCAGGTCGTTGAAGCTGAATCCCTGGTGCTCCATCTCCACGATGACCATGTCGTAATCGACATCGCCGACGAAGGTCATATCGTCCAAGTTGCCGTTCCAGACCAGACCGGAGCAGAACACCGGTTTGTCCTGTTCCAACAGTTCGATCACCTTGTTATAACGGACCATGGTCCCTCCTCTGTTCCTTGAGTTTTTATCGTCCCATCAACGGATTCAAGAATGCCGCATCATATTTGATGTAAACGCGGTGTGCCGGCGCCGGCGATTTGCGCGGAATTATGAAACGGGCTGTCATGTTTGTCCACCGTAGCCGTAGGTAAACGCGTTGACTGAAGCAGTAAAATCGCCTACATTTTACGGACGCTTGGGAAAAGGCCTTCTGAAGGCACAGCCCACGCCCATCCAAGGACGTTAATGAACATCCACGAGTTCCAATCCAAGGAAGTTTTCGCCCGCTACGGGATACCGGTCCCTCGCGGCATCGTCGCGTTGACCCCGGCGGAGGCCAAGGCCGCCACCCAAGAGTTGGGCGGGAAGTCCGTGGTCAAGGCCCAGATACATGCCGGAGGACGGGGCAAGGCAGGCGGCGTCCAGTTAGTGCGCAGTCCCGAAGAGGCCGAGGAAGCGGCGCAGCGCATGCTGGCGTCCAACCTGGTCACGCCCCAGACCGGACCCGAAGGCGCGCCGGTACAAAAGCTGCTCATCGAAGAACTGGCCGATATCAAGCAGGAACTTTACGTGGCTCTGACCATCGACCGTGGCCACCGGGGCCCGGCTATGCTAGTCAGCACCAAAGGCGGCATGGATATCGAAGAAGTCGCCGCCAACAACCCTGAGGACATCCACACTGAACCAATCGACCCTCTCTCAGGTCTGATGCCCTTCCAGACCCGCCGTCTGGTGCGGGAGTTGGGTCTGGACCAAGACGTGGCCGGAGACGCCGCCAAAGTGTTATCGGCCCTCTACCGGGTATTCGTGGAGAACGATTGCACCCTCGTGGAGATCAATCCGCTGATCATCACCGGCGACGGCCGGGTGGTGGCCCTAGACGCCAAGATCAACCTGGACGACGATTCCATGTTCCGCCATGCGGACCTGCTGGAGTACCGGGACATCAGCCAGGAAGACCAGCTGGAGGCCCAGGCGTCCGACCTGGATATAGCTTATGTAAATCTGGACGGTGACGTCGGCTGCTTGGTCAATGGGGCCGGCCTGGCTATGGCCACCTTGGATGTCACCAACGCCGCGGGCGCGGCTCCGGCCAATTTTTTGGACGTTGGCGGCGGCGCCACACCGGAGAAGGTCGCCAGCGCCGTCAAGATCATCCTCTCCGACGCAAAGGTCCAGCGGGTGTTGGTCAACATCTTCGGCGGTATCCTGCGCTGCGACATCGCCGGGGAGGGCATCGTCTTAGCCTACAAAGATACCGGCTCCAGCATCCCATTGGTGGTTCGGATGCTGGGCACCAACGTAGTGGAAGGTAAAGAGAT
>ERZ651768.2069-NODE-2069-length-14250-cov-3.726099_pt1 | contig 14250 bp, 8 predicted proteins | sample MGYA00514754_ERZ651768 | MGnify/ENA metagenome assembly ERZ651768 | reverse complement strand
AGAGATAGTATCAGAAGATGAGGTAGAACCAGAAAAAGTGTTATATCATCGTCAGGGAGTAAAAGACCCGATAATGGTATCTCCAGGAGGAGAATCCTAACAATGAATCGTAATTCCCTTCTGTTCGGGCTAACTATATTTCTGACGCTCACTTTTTGGGTTAGTATTAAATTTTTTATTGGTGATAAACCGTTGTCTCTGAAGCAATTGGAATTAAAACAAACCGAATTGAATGAACAGTATATCAGCGCTAAAATATTGGCGGAAAAGCTGGATCAGGTGTACACATTGTTCTCTGAAAATTTAGCTTTGTCAGTTGCAGATTCTCTGGTGGATGATTCCTCACTCCCATTTTTAAAATCGCTAACGGACATGATGACTAATTATGATATTATCATTAAAAAAATTAAACCAAGACCACGAGAAAAAGTGGATAATTATTACAGTTCACCTTATGAAATGACAGTAAAATGCAGTTTTGAAAATTTAGGAAAATTTCTAGCAGAAATGGAAAAATCTCCACGGCTCATTGTGATAAATGAATTATCCATTAAAAATGGAATTGAGCGTATAAAAAACCGGGTGGAAGAAAACGAGTTAATGCAACAGGAAATTGATTTACATATTTCAACTCTGACCCTGATTAAATCAAAGGTAAAAATTATCTCATGAATGACCGTTCAAATACTGTTTGGGTCATCGTTATAGTTCTGGCATTGTTATCAGTTTTATTTGCCAGTCTGAAATTACACCCTGTTCGAAAGAAATGGCAAAACGCAGTAATGCGTGCACAAAATACAAACATTGGCACGGATCAAGAACTGGAGAATGTAATAGGATTCCTTGAGGATAGACTGAAATATCGATTAGGTTATGAGTTTTCACTCGAGAAGGAACCCATGAGACTCACAAATGTTGTCTATTTAACCGATGCCAGCGGAAAACGTATCAGTGGAAAGCGCACATCAAAGATTAAAGTAACCCATGTCATTAACGGCAAAATAAAATATGCCGGCATTTATTACAAGGGACAAAACTTTACTGTGGTGGAGGGGGATTCCCTTGTTGGTGGAAGGGTAAAAAATATTGGAAAATTTGGAATAACCGTTGAGAAACAGGGACAGGATAAATTTTATGATGTTGAAACAACTTCTCTGAATGACCAACAATTAAAATTAGGTGATAAATGAAACAATTTACGATCAGCTGTTTATTATTAATCCCATTATTATCGGCACAGGATGCCAAAACGATCTCTGCCAAGGAGGAAAAAACTCCTACTCTGGTTTCCGTTCATGCAGAAGATGCATTTTTGCCCGGAATCCTTTCAATCCTAGCTAAAGAAAGCGGCTACAATATAGTTACGGATCCCAATGTGAACCGGCAGGATAAAATTTCCATCCACTTGGATGATGTTCCCATTGAACAGGCGATAAACCTTGTCGTTCGGTCTGTAGGCTTGAGCTATGAAATTGTGGGGAATTCATTTTTAATAGCCGAACCTAAAAAACTGGAAAAAGAAGTGGGGATTACAGCACATGTGATTGACTTAAAATATTCGGATGCATCAGAAGTAAAGACACTTTTACAGGATTTGACGAAGCAGATTCAGGTAGATGTGTCCGGGAATAAACTTCTGGTGAATGCATCACCAAAGAAAATTGCAGAGATAGAAGAGGTCATCAAGAAAATTGATGTTCCTGCCATCCAGATCCTTTTGGAAACACGGCTCATTGAAGTGTCCCTTGACCAGGATGAAAAACTTGGAATTGATTGGTCTAAATTAGCTAAATATACAACGATACTTGCAGAGAATGCGTCTCCGCCTTTTGCCGGAGCAGGAAGTTTGGTCCCGGGGATTACACAAACTGAAGCCGGTGATGGAACTGTCTCCGAACAGTTTTCTCCTATGCCTGCTGGTCAGAAACCAACTCAGATGTATTTTGAACGGCTCGGAGCCAGTGATGGGGGTCCACGACTCAGCCGGCAGATGACAGCACTTGATATCACACTGGATATGCTTTTGAAAGATAATAAAGCAGACATTTTAGCTGACTCAAAATTGGTCACATTAAACGGCAGGGAAGCAACAATAAAAATGGTAGACATTGTGCCCTATATTCTAAGCTCAGGTGGTGTCGGGGGTCAGGTTCAGGTTCAGCGGGAGGAAGTTGGAATAAAGCTGACGGTTTTACCAACAGTGAATACTGACGGTGACATCACCGTTCGTGTAGAACCGGAGGTTGCTTCCATTTTTGAATTTATTGGGCCCAATAGAAATATTCCCCGGGTAAAAAGTAGGTCATCATCCACAACAATCCGTGTGCGGGATGGGGAGACCATCATACTGGGAGGGTTAATCAGTAAGGATAAAAAAAATACCGTTTATAAAGTGCCTCTTCTTCATAAAATTCCGTGGATAGGAAAAAAACTGTTCACCAGTATCGATATTGTGGACAAAAAAACCGATCTGATCATTCAAATAACCCCATCAGTTGTGGTGGATAATATCAGCGGGATTCCCAAAGGTGAAGAGATGATTGAAATTGAAAATTCAATATATTTCAAAGGGGATGAAGACCAGACCAAAGAGGATAAATCCAAGGAGTAAATAATGAAAATTTTAAAAATTGTTCCAATCATTTTCCTCACTGTCATTGCAGTTTTACAATTAAGCTGTGATGAAAGAACACCCACGGAGGATACATCTTCCAATTACACGATGACCATGACGACTCAACCTGTAGCAGGAAATGATCTTTCCGGTGAAAATGTGGGTGAGGATATCTTAGGTGATGTTGTTACTACCCGTGTTTCAGCGATATTGAAGGATAATGATGAACACGCAATTGAGGAAGCCTTAATATCTTTTTCTTCAAAAAAAGAAAATTCTCCCTATGGACAGATGGATCCCCAGTCAGGATATACAGATGAAAATGGAACCGTAACCGTCCTGTTCAAGGACCCTGGAGATGCGGCAGCTTTTGGTGAATCCAAAGCGCTCCTAAGAGCAGAATATTCTCAAAATATAGACGTGTTTGCACAGTCACTTATTGATGTTTATCCAGATACAGTGGTCTGGCCCTATTCTATCGCAATTTCATCAAGTATAAATCAGATTTTTAAAACTTCCTCTCCTCAATCATCTACCTTAACTATCTATGTTTATAATAAATTGAGTAATCCGGTAACGTCTGTATATGTTGACCTAAGCACAAATGTGGGTTCATTTGGTGATGCTCAACAAAAAGTATATACTATTCTTACAGACAATTTGGGCAGGAGTACAGTTGAATTTAACCATAATAATGAGTTGGGCCTGGCGATAATTACTGCAAATTATTCCCATGAAGGACTAAATGGAACACAGTCAGATTCAACGCAGGTATTGATTGGAACGAATTATAATATCACCCTGTCTCAATATCCTGTTTCTCAGGATAGCTTAGGGAATTGGATCATTGTTGGTGAAGATATTGTGGGAGACCAGGCCAGTTCTCGGTTAATTGCCACCATCACAGATAATTCCGGGAATCCCGTACAGGGTGAACAAATCATTCTTTCTGCGGAGGCTCAGGGAAACAATGCAGGAATCATTACAACCAATACAAATGTAACCAACTCACAGGGACAGGTTTTTGCTTATTTTGATGACGACGAAACTGTGTATCAGGATTTAGGAGTAACTGAGGATTTTGAGGGTGTGACCTGTACAGCTTTTATCGGGGACCTTACCGGAGAAAATAATTCAGTTCAGTTCAGTGTATTTACTGAGTCTGTCTGGCCCTACCAGTTAAGTTTAAATACGGATCTAAATGAAATCATATTGGACAATGGTGCAACCTTTGCAACACTCAATGGAAGATTACTCAACGGTTTATCCCAGCCTGTTTCCAATGTTATTATATCTTTTTCCGCGGACCGTGGTTATCTTGTTTCTCAGGTAACAACGGATTCTAATGGAGATTACACTTTAATATTTCGTGATTTGGGTGAGCCCTCAGATGTGGGATTGGCAAGCATAACGGGAAGTTTTAACCACCCTGGATTTGTTTCCAATATTGAAGAAACGGAATATATTTCAATCGTCACGAATTATAATATGACATTGGATTCGTATCCAGTTTCATTAAATGAAAGCGGAAATCCTGTTCTTGTTGGAGAAGATGTGGCAGAAGATAATTCCCGTACAAGGATTGTAGCTACAATAACTGATCAAGCGGGAAATGTGGTTGTAGGACAGTCCATTTTATTTAATGCAGAAGGAACGGGCGGGACAGATGTGGGTACCTTTGATGCAGAGTCTTATACGACCGATAGTGAGGGAAAAGCTAAGGCTTACTTTTTAGATAATGGGAATGCATATGAGGACCAGTCCGGGACCGAAGATTTTGAAGGTGTCACCGTTACAGCATTTATTGGAGATGAGACCGGAGAGGGAGAGTCTGTTCAGTTCAGCGTATATTCAGAATCTGATGTATGGCCCTATCAATTGACCCTGAATTCAAGTACGACTGAAATTATATTGGATAATGGGCAAACCTATGCAACTATTGCAGGGAAATTATTAAATGGATTAAATTATTATGTGGGCAGTGTGACACTGTCATTTTCCACTGACAGAGGACACATAAATTCCCAGGATACGACGGATGCAATGGGGGATTTCAGCTTGGTTTTTACGGATTTAGGACAGCCCTCAGATGTGGGACTGGCTTCCATCACAGGAAGCTTCACTCATCCAGGATTTGACTCGACAATTACCAAAACAGCACAGGTTGCCATTGTTACTAATTATTCCCTGGCGTTAACAAGCTATTCCGTTTCCTTAAACGATGATGGAAATTCTGTGGTTGTTGGAGAAGATGTAGCGGGTGACAATGCTCAAACACGGATTGTTGCAACTGTGACGGATCAGGCGGGGAATTTTATCCCAGGACAAACCATTTATTTTAATGCTGAAGTTTTGGGAGACCAGGATGTAGGTTCTTTTGATGCGGAGATGTATTCAACCAATAACCAGGGAAAAGTATTTGCTTACTTTTTAGATAACGGAACTTCACATCAGGATCAATCCGGTACGGAGGATTTTGAAGGAGTCTTGGTGACCGCATTCATTGGGGATGAAACTGGTGAAAGTGAATCTGTTACATTTAGTGTGTATGATGCGTCAGATGTTTGGCCCTATCAATTAAGTTTAAATACAAATGTAGATGAGATTACTCTGGATAATGGTCAAACGGAAGCAGTGATTTCGGGAAGATTATTGAATGGGCTGAATACGGCTGTGAGTACTGTAACCGTGTCTTTTTCAGCGGACAGGGGATACATTAACTCTCAGGTAACCACCGACTCCAACGGTGATTATAGTCTGAACTTTCAGGATTTAGGGGAACCATCAGATGTTGGATTGGCAACCATCACAGGAAGCTTTACTCACCCAGGATTTGACTCCACGGTCATAGGGACAGAATATATTTCTATCGTTACTAATTATTCCCTTGCATTGGAAAAGTATTCTGTTTCCATGAATGAAAATGGAAATCCGGTGTTAGTGGGAGAAGATGTTTCCGGAGATAATGCTCGAACACGGATCATTGCGACGGTCACCGATCTTTCGGGTAATCCAGTGGAGGGGCAAACACTGATATTCACGGCAAATGTATTGGAAAATAATGATGTAGGAAGTTTTCAAACAAACAGTTTCACAACCAATGGATCAGGAAAAGTCTATGCTTACTTTTTAGATAACGAAACTGCTTACCAGGATCAATCGGGGACACAGGACTTTGAAGGAGTGACTGTCACTGTATTCATTGGAGATGCAACAGGCGAAAATATGTCTGTAAACTTCAGCGTTTATGATGAGTCTTCTGTTTGGCCCTATCAATTAAGTTTGAATACAGATGTAGATGAAATTACTTTGGATAATGGGCAAACTGTAGCAAATATAACCGGAGAACTTTTGAATAGTTTGAATTACCCCGTGACCGGCGTGACTCTCCATCTTTTATCTGATAAAGGATTTATCGTACCGGAAATAGTGACGGATTCTACCGGTAACATATCGACTAATTTTCGTGACCAGGGGGATCAATCTGATGTGGGAATGGCAAGTATTCATTGCAGGTATGCTCATCCGGGTCTGGAACCGGAAATTGTCGATTCCGTACAGGTTTTTATCACGACTCACTACTCCATAACATTAGAACAGCTCCCTGTATCTATTGATGAAAACGAGAATAATTTTATTGTGGGTGAGGATATAGTGGGTGACCAGGCATATACGCTCTTGATTGCTACAGTTAATGATACTGGTGGGATGGCAGTACCGGGAGTTTTATTAAATTTTATTATTACAGATGAAGATGGTGATGATTTAGGATCTTTAGATTTCCTTAACCAATCTTCAGATGGGAACGGTCAGGTACAGGCATTATTCACTGATGATGGTGTTGCTCATGTAGATATTCCCGGTTCTCCTTCATTTGAAGGTGTGACAGTGAAAGTTATTTACGGAGGAGAGGAATATCAGTCCGTTCAGTTCAATGTATATGATTCGGATGATGTCTGGCCCTACAGTTTATTTTTAACAACGGACACAGATGTTATTCATTTGGATGCTGGTGTAACACAAGCTACTGTTGTTGCCCGTCTTTTAAATGGTCTGTCCAATCCGGTAAAGCAAGCTCAATTGACGTATGATGCAACCTTGGGATTTATTTCTTCATTTGGCCAGACCGATTCTACGGGCGTGGATACAGTGTATTTTCAGGATCTTGGCAATCCTGATGAGGTGGGAATCTCAAACATCACAGCGAATTATTCTCACCCCGGATTTGCGGAACCGATCTCATCCAATACACTTAATATTTCCATTGAAGATACAACTTTTGAGACCTGTGCTTATGTCACAATTCCACCATCCGCGGTAGGTGAAATTATGGTGTCCGGTGGCGGTGGAATTGAGTCCACGACCATTTCAGCAGAAGTGTATGATGATGACGGCATCCTCATTGATATTCCGACCGAAGTACGGTTTATACTTGGGCCGAATATTCCTGAGGGTGCTCATTTGGAAAATGCTGCCCCAACGGATACGGTTTCTGCATATACAAATAACGGGATTGCTTCGGTTTCATTGAATAGTGGGACAGCCCCGGGACCGGTTCGTATCACCGCCATTGTTGAGTGTGACAGTGTAGAATTTTCAGCGGTGGCTGTTCCGGTCATTATTGTTACAGGACCTCCATATTATATAGAAGCGGAATGGGATCCCTCTAGCACTGAAGCAATCGGTGGAGGTTTATATCGTGTACAGTGTGCGGCACTTGTGTATGACCGCTATTATAATCCTGTGGAAGATTCCACCTATGTATATTGGTCTATTGAACAGGTGCTTCCTTGCGAAACTCCGGATGTTGCAATCAATGGGACCAGCCTCACTTTTAATACTAATTTTCAGGATAATCAGTATCAGGGTGTTTCTTATACGGACTTAACTTATTCCACAAATGGAATAGGTGATGAAGTTAGGGTGGTTGCATATACATGGGGAGACGATCTGGATGGTGATGGAGTTTATGGAGATTCCGTGGGAACATACATTAATGATGGTGAAGGTGGTGCTGTGGAATTGCCATATATTAATGGTGGAGCTGCTTCCGTTACCATTACAACCAGCACAACTGCCCATGATTTTACAATGCCAATCCCGACAGATTCTGTTCTGGTTATGGTGTCCGTTGGAGTGTATGATTATTATGGGAATGAAGTTATTAATGTTCCTGTTGCGTTTAGTGGGATAGGTGTTACGAATTGGTTTGAGGTCGGTTTCGAAGTTTTTCAGGATGTGGGTATTGAAGGCTATGGTGTGGGAGATGGATGCTTTACCTGGAGGGATTTTGGTGCGGATGGGCAATCAGAAACTTTGGATTGTGGTGAAGGAAATTATAACCATGATTCATTTGATGAAGATGGAAACATCAGGCATTGGCCTCACTATGATAATGAACTGTCAGAACCTTTCTATGATTGCGGTATTGATGGCCTGTGCCCTGAAGACTCAGATTATTCAGAGCCAGATTCAGGAGAGGGGGATTTAGCATATAATAGTGGGGAAGGATATATTGACCTTAACGAAAATGGTGAATACGATGAAGGTGATTTATGCTATGATTATGGTTTTGATCTTATTGATGGAACAGGTGACTATGGTGAGAGTGACGGTATATGTCAGCCGGGAGAGCAATATTATGATACGAATGGCGATGGTTATTACACAGATGGTGAACCATTTGAAGACTGTGGATTTGATGGATTGTGTGCTGAAGATGCAACATATCCTGGTCCTGATGAGGGAGAAGGTGATGGACAGTGGTACGGATACCATATGGAGGGCTGCGGTTGGCCAGATACTCGAGTACGGACGGATGAAAACGGAATCGCAAGAATTATTGCGAATTTACCGAAAGAATTGTGCACCTTTGCTGGGTTATCTGAGATTGGTGATTTTTCTTTTTGTACCTATAATCAATATACAGCAACCATCAATGCTACGTTAGCAATCCCTGTTATCACTCAGGGAGATCCGGTAAACATAGAATTATCGAGAACACCGTTCGAGGCAGATGAGGATGCCGCAAACTGTTTTGAATAATGAGCAGTACATTTAATCCTCAGTTTCAACGGATCGGTGAAATACTGGTCCATATAAATAAACTCAGTGACAGCCAGCTTCAGGAAGCCTTGGTGGAGCAAAAAAATACAAAAGAAAAGTTAGGCCTAATCCTTATCAATAACGGTGTCATAACTGAAGATGATTTGGTCACGGTGTATTCCATGCAGTTGGGATACAAGAAAGCAGATGAAGAGATGCTTCTGAATGTGAAACAGGAAGCGGCATCTTTGGTACCGGAAGAATTTGCCAGACAGAATGCAGTGTTGGCTCTATCAAAATCGAAATCCTCCATCGTTGTTGCTATGGAAGACCCTGAGGATATTGCCTGTATTGATTCGTTAAAACGACTTACTGGTTTAAATCCTGAAGTTCTTGTAGCGGGACCCACAGCACTCGAAAAAGCGCTGGAAGAGGTCTATGGTGAGATAAAGAAGACAGGAGAAGTTCAGGAAGTTATAGAGGGAATTAAGGTCATTTCCGGTGATGAAGATGATAGGGAAGAAGTTGATCTATCACCAGAGAGTGCCGATGCCAAAGATGCACCCATCGTAAAACTGGTAAACATGATCCTGCAGGAATCAATAAAAGAAAGGGCAACGGATGTCCATATAGAACCCATGGAAAACAGGGTGATCATTCGAATCAGGATTGACGGTGTTTTACAGGTCATCATGACTCCTCCCAATACGTCACTCAGTGGACTGGTTACCCGAATTAAAATTTTATCAAAATTAAATATTGCCGAAAAACGATTGTCCCAAGATGGCAGGTTCACCATTAAAACAAAGGAAAAGGAAATTGACGTTCGTGTGTCAATTCTGCCTACGGTTTATGGTGAAAAAATCGTCATGAGATTACTGGATAAGACGGGATTCGATTTCAATTTAAAATCTCTGGGTTTTGATCCGGATATGTATAAAATATTTAAAAAAATGATCGCGCAACCTTACGGAATGATCATTGTTTCCGGTCCAACCGGAAGTGGTAAGTCAACATCCCTGTATGCGTCCCTTAAAGAAATTAAATCTGAGGGGATCAATATCACAACAGTGGAAGACCCAGTAGAATATCAGCTTGATGGTATCAGTCAGGTACAGGTGTTTGAAGATATTGGATTGACGTTTGCATCTTCGCTCCGTTCTATTCTCCGGCAGGACCCAGATATATTATTGATAGGGGAGATTCGTGATAGTGAAACGGCAGATATTGCTGTCAAATTTTCGTTAACCGGACACCTTGTCCTTTCCACCGTACATGCCAATGATGCTTCTTCCACCATCACCAGGCTTTTGGATATAGGGGTTCCTCCTTTTCTGGTGGGCTCCTGTGTAAATCTGGTCATGGCCCAACGGTTGGTCAGGCGTTTATGCAAAGAATGTTGTGAAGAATATAAGCCATCAGACCAGGAATTATATGTAGTTGGATTGGACAAAAAACGGTTAAAAGGTTCAAAACTCACCAAACCCAAAGGATGTCGAAAATGCCGCAATACGGGATACAGGGGGAGAACTGCAATCTTTGAAATTATCCCCATGTCCATGGATATAAGACGATTGATTTTTAATGAATCGAATGAAGATGATATAAGGGTAAAGGCACTGGAACAGGGCATGATTTCTCTGAGGGAAAGCGGTCTCAGAAAAGTATTGGATGGAACCACATCTATTCAAGAAATAATGCGTTCTACTGTTGAAGAATTTTAATGGCGGTATTTCAGTACTTAGTCAAAGACGACGGAGGGAATAGAAAAGAGGGGCAGATTCATGCTTCTTCTCTGGATACAGCAATTCAGAAACTGACGGGTCAAGAACAGGTTATCATCCGAATCAAGGAACAGGATACAACCTGGGATTTTCTGGGTCCTTTTTTAGATGAAATAAACCTGTCCGTCGAAAAGATGAAAAACCGGATTCCTTTAAGTAATCTGGTTTTTTTTACACGGCAGTTAGCGACGATGTTTTCCGCTGGCTTGACTTTGGAAAGGGCAATCCATGGATTGGCTGTGGAAGAAAAGCATTCCCGCTTGAAAAAAGTGCTGGTCAAAATTTCTGAAAATATTCGAAAAGGATTGAACCTTTCCGAGGCCTTGAGCCGACATCCCGGTGTATTTAATAATCTCTATATTGCTTTGAGCAAAGCAGGAGAAGTCAGCGGTAATTTGAATGAAATTCTCGATCAGCTTGCAACATATTTAGAGAACCTAGATGACACACGCCGCAAAGTCCGGTCTGCTATGACCTACCCTATTTTTATGATGGTTTTTATGTTTGCGATGGTTTCAGCCATGTTCATCTGGATCATTCCGAAATTCTCCGAAGTATATGCACAACTGGGTGCAAATCTACCGGCAGCAACCCGCACTCTTGTTGGTATGAGTCAGTGGATGAGCGCTAATTTTGGATTCATTCTCTTATCAACCCTAATTACAATTTTTATTTTATGGCTCATCTCAAAAACAAGAAGGGGCGGTCTTGTTGTAGATTCTATTAAATTGAAATTCCCCATCTTTGGTTCGCTTATAAATCAGGCAATTTTAAATAAATTTTGCAAGACATTTGGAATTCTGATTGGTGCCGGGGTTCCCGTTTTAGATTCCACAAAATTATTGAGCAAGGTCGTTGACAATCGGGTGTTTGAGGAAGCAACAATTGAAGCCTCGAATTATATTCGTGAAGGGTACAATATCAGTACTGCTATGAGAAGGACTGAATTATTTCCTCCAATTATGCTTCAGCTTGTTTCCACCGGTGAAGAAACTGGAGAACTAGACAGTTTGCTCGACAGAGCAGCAGATTATTATTACAAACAGGTTACTGCATTGGTGGACCGTATGACAACATTGATCGAACCCATCTTGATTCTGGCTGTGGGTGTCATTATCGCCATCATGGTCATTGTTACCTATCTGCCTGTGTTCCATTTGGGTGCTGCCCTTCAATCCGGTCTCTAATGGACTGGGCGATTTTCGTCCCTTTTTTTATTTTTGGTACTCTACCAGGAAGTTTTCTAAATGTTCTGATTTACCGGATACCTGAAGAGATTTCCATTGTTTCACCTCGGTCTTTTTGTCCTCATTGTAAAACACCCATTCCTTTTTATAGGAATATTCCTATACTTACATTTCTTTTTCAGGGTGGAAAATGCAGAATTTGCCAAAAGAAAATTTCTGTTCAATATCCTCTTGTTGAATTTATTTCAGGAGTTATTTGGGGGTGGACCTTTTCCAATTATAATTGGCAGTCGGCAATGTTTTTATCACTGCTCATTTCCGTATTGTTGGTTATCGCTTGGATTGATTTTAAAGAAATGATCATTCCTCTTAATATGCTGTTAACTGGAGTGATCATTATTATTTTAGGAGTTGGTTTTCAAATTTTATCCTGGCGGATTTCACTCTATGGAAGTATTGTGGGGCCAACGGCTTTTGGCTTTATTTTAGGGATCACCTACTTAGTATCAAAGCGGATGGGGATGGGGAGCGGTGATATTCAACTCAGCGCCATTTTGGGAGCATGGCAGGGACCGGTGAATATAGTGTTAATATTTTTTGTTGCCAGTTTTTTCAGTCTGTTATGTTGGACTATAGTTTCATTATTTCAAGGATTTGATAAGAACAGAGCACTACCGTTTGCACCTTTTCTGGTATTTTCTGCAGTTACAATTTTTGTTACTGATTTTTATATGAGAACCAGTATTTTTGAATTGTTCAAGTGATTAGTAGAAATATAAATTCAACAATTATTTTTAATTACCGATTCAATGTATTGGGAATTACTATGGCCCCTTCTGTTGCCGCTCTCAGCCAGTATCCTGTGCCCGGTTCCAGAACTTCTGCCTGTACATAAGACCCATCATAACCATAAATTGTACCGGGTATGATTATCTCATTAAAGTCTAAGATTGAAACCACATCAATTGGGTTTGAGATTCCGGTTATGAGATTCCACCCTTCATCCAGGTCCAATGTTAGCCAAAATATTGGAATTCCGTTCAGTACTGTTGTTCCTCCAGATTCAAATCTCAGCCAGTATCCTGTTCCCGGTGCCAGGGTATCTGAGAGGACATATGCTCCATCAAAGGAAAAAAGTGTACCATCTATTGATTCAGGGAAAAGAGTGGTTGCGGATTCATCACCAACATAGTACGGCAAACCAACCAAATTCCAACCTTCATTATGTTCAACTTCAACTGAAGTTGTATTACCGAAATAAATTTCAACATGTATAAATTGGAGTCCCAAATTTGGAACATCAATCCAGATAATGGTATCCTGGATAGAGTAGTTTAGATCAGGAAAAAGATCATCTATTTCCCCGTGCACCGAAATGTAATCAATCAAACCTATATTTTCTCCCGTTAATCCCAGGTGAAACGCTCCAATCTCCGAGGCGGCATGGTTTTCAATTGTTAATTGGGACATCTCATCATTGTATGAAAATGAATGATGAAATATCAGGGAATCACTATTTGTAAATTGGTACAAATCAAAGAATGAATTATTAAAATTCCTGGAACACCTCAATCGAATAAATTGATCTTCCTGAGTTATATTTACTGTTTCTGCCCAATAAGCCCTTGAGGATTCATCCAGGTTCACATTAATCTCAAGAGGATTATCCGTTAATTCAAATTGTTCCATCCAGTTGCAGGTATGATGTTCATCCATAACACTGAATCCATGCCCTCCACTGGGTTCGGTTTCAATCCACATGTTTTCATTATATCCCAAAAGTAAGCTATACAAGTCTTCAGCATGGTATCGATGCGGTTCTGAAGCACCAAAATCCAGATAGAGTGGAGTAAATCGCAGGTTATAATGCATGCTTTGGGTTGAATCGGCAAAATACACAGCAGAGTTCCGATGGTATTCAAATGGGACTTCTTCCGGTGTTCCTCCAAACCACTCTATCATGCTGTTATTTCCGTCCATCTCGTAAAATCGTCTTTCACAGTCTAAAATTCCTGATCCTGATGCGGTAGCAGCAACCATTGGATACCGGGGATCTAAATGATTGTTAGCAAATATTGCACCGGCGGCTCCACCCATGGAACCTCCAACCATATAAATTTTGGTTGGATCAATTAAAAAATTATTTTGAAGCCAAATAATGGCCCATTCAACGTATCCCTGAGCTCGCTGGTGATTGTAATTATTTGGTGCTCCTCCATAGGGTGATAAATAGAACCATCCACGAATATTTGCTTCTTCATCAAATTGTGTGCTGTATGAGGAATTTTCATTTCCACCCCATTGATGAAATGTAACGAGTAAAGGGACAGGCTCTATCCCTGTATAATTAAAGGGAATTTGATAAGAAAAGACATCAACCGTGTCATTATTCATAATGACATATTCAGTGTAAATGGTTTGACTATGAACAAATCCCAAAATATAAAAAGATAACCAAAATATTCTTAAATTTACCAACTTCATTTTTTATGGGTAATGTAGATTAAATTGTTTAGTTTTTCGTCTAAAAATAAAGACAAAATGGGAATATTAAACCGTCTGATATTGTCTAATAACTTCATGAACTATGGGATTAAGTTTTCCGAGTCAATGACAAGAT